>OCVQ010001906.1_pt1 | contig 14752 bp, 7 predicted proteins | sample 1539061 | NCBI WGS metagenome assembly OCVQ01 (sample SAMEA3355526, study PRJEB22509) | marine metagenome | biome: marine; feature: river plume; material: water | place: USA | collected 2010-08-08 | depth 0.5 m | reverse complement strand
TATCTATAGATAGTTAATGTGTTGCGACCTCTGCCCTATACTTCTTTTCAATTGGCGCTTTCGTAGTACCTAAAGAAGAAAAAGTAATGTCCTGTCCTGTTACTTCAACTTCTCCGCCATATGTAATTGAACTTCCTATTGAGGACCAAGATGACACTCTAGATGTAGAAATATCGGCAACACTCATATTATGATTACCGCCCACCAGTGGGTTAGAATAATCTAAGTAATTGTATTTTATAGCGGCGGCATTGATCTGGTTGTCTATCTGTAGATTAAAGTTTAATGGCTGACCAATATCTTTTAAGCTAGTGAGTAATCCTCCTACGGTATTTGAGGACCTAGAAAGAGATGCTAATTCTTTTTTCTGATCTTCAACAAGTCCAGAAATAGTGTGTAATTCGTCAGAGTTTATGCCTGCGGAAGATAGACCTGAAATCAGATCCAAATCTCTTTGGTCTAATCCTAAATTGTTGAGAGCTTCTGCTGAATTATCGACATCATTCAAAGCTAACTGTACGTTGAGACCTCTAAATGCCATTATTGTTCCTTTACCGTAAGCGTCATTTCTATATTGCCGACAGATAATCCATCTACTGCCGATGCAGTAAGATACACTGCTCTATTATTTAGTAGTCCTCTAGCTATTCCCTTTCTGTCTCTATTGAAAATATTAGACAAGTCAAATTTTTCTGGTGATCCACCTTTAACGTATAAAGAATATATCACTGTACCTGGTCGCAAAGGATTTAAACATTGATCATCAAATCTCACGCTAGACAGCCTATTATCACTTTGAAAGGCCGCTGGCGTTAGAGCGTTACTTGATGATGGGCCTCCTGATTGACTAGAATTGACTATTGTTAGTGTAGACGCATCTTTAATAAACACTGGAGTATGAGTGCGAACTGTTTCTGGAGTGAATTCTTCAACTATGATATTATTTACTTTCGCATTATCTTTCAAGGCAAATACGAGATATAAAGGCTGAGAATTAAATTTAACAGCTTTAGATTTGTTAAATGTGTCACCATTTAGGTTGCTGTCAAGTTGCCAATCGTCTTTGATTGTTATGATTTTAGTGTCAACTGAGGCAACAGTTCTGTTTCCGCCATTAGTAGGATCTCCATCTACATAAGCAAAAGTGCCCTCTCCATCTACAGTGATAGGAACAGTGTGATAATATACTCCTATACCAACTCCGCCCACTCCAACTTCTGTGCTTTGAGGCACAACAGCTCCAGAACTATCAAGAGTGAAAAGTGAAGAGTCAGGACCGTTATTATTATCAAAATTAATTCTCCATTTACCGCTAAATTGTCCTGAAGTTATAGCCGTTACGCTACTGACTGCATTGCTTAAAATTCTTACTTCGCCTATAAGAGTAGATATGTATCCGGAATCAGGACCTTCTGGGCTTCCTAATCTGTAATCGACCATGAACATGTCCGATAATCCTGGATCCCATTCATACTTATCTGCTTTTACTGAATAGTCTGGTGCTGTTCCTTCTGAAGAATATTCCTGATGGAGTTCATCATATAAAGAGTATGGAGCTTTTACTCCACCGCTATCTTCAAACTTTAGAACATTGGGATTGACTGTCGTATCAATTTCTGGTACTTTAGATGTGACTGACACTGCAAAATCCGCAAAGTGTTTACTTCCGTCTCTGCTACTAGGATTTAAAAAATGTATCTTAAAGTTGTTGCTATATATCGGAACAGTAGATGCCGCAATAGCATGATAATTAGAAAGTCTCCCGGTAAAAGTAGGTCCAGTAGAAGTGTCTAATAAAGTACCATCAGCTTTAATTCCTTTTAATTCAAACGAAATTGGAGAAGAAAGTGTTTGACTACTAGTTCGCCTTCGTATAACTGTAGAATTTGTAAGATTACTATCAAAGCTGACATACGCATTATACACTCCATCTGCTATCAAATGCGCTTTATCATCCTTCAACGTTAAATTATCTCCTCCTAAAATATTTAACTGACTGCCGAGTGGAGCTATAGCCTGAAAAGTTAAGGTTCTAGAATTTGGATGAACTCCATTATGAAGAGAGGGAGAAAAGTTATAATGAACTCCATCAGGAGAACCTCGTATTTCTTCGATATCAACTCTAGTATCTATACTACTAGATATAGACATTGTAGTTGGATAAGCCTTTTTAAAGTTAGGTATTCCTACTCCATCTTGGTTAAAAATCTCTTGTTTAGGAAGAATTCCCAAAATTGGAGTCCGTTCATCGCCAGAGAACGATTTAGTATCTACTGTCGTTGTCGCAAGTCTTATTGTTCCCTCATCTCCTCCATCAACATAATAACTACTACCGTACTTATACAAAACTACCGGCTTTTCCATAGTCTTATTTTCTTCAGTGGAAATCAGATATTTGAATTTAAAATCTGGATTATTAAGAATAGGCAACCCCAAACCATTCTCGATGATAAGTCGATGCATCAATACCCAACGGGCTTCACCGTTATTAACAGGAACATAAGCGTAAAACTTTGCTCCAATAGCTCCATACCAAGAAAACTCAATCTTATACATGGTAACATCTTCGAATGAAAGTATGTATCCAGAATCGCCGCCGCCCAAAAGCTTATCGCCGTTAAACTTGGTTCTAGGTATAACAGTCTCCCACATAGCTTCACGAACTTCTACACCTTTAGTCTCAATAGGAGATGAACCTTGATCTGATACAGCAAGTCCTTGCTTAAGTAACAAATCGTCTGGTAATTTTATAGTGCTTCTGCGTACAATGTTGAATTTCGATCCTACTAATTGAAACATATATTCATCTGTAGAGTTTGAACATCCCCACTCGATAGTATTTGTCGGTGATGTAGGATCAGTCTCTTGTCTTACGCCAAAAGTGAATCCGCTTGCTCTGCCAGGCTGATATCTAAAAGTTTTTTTACTTTCCAATATAGCAAATTTTGGCTGAATTGATGATCCACCAGGTCGAGATTGTTCTTGCAGGAATTCTTGTATTAGCCTGTATAATGTCAGCTCTGTAAAGTCTGTTACCGCTGAACCAGTTAGGATAGGAAAAGTAGCCACGCTGGCAATAATCTTGTCGTATAATGCAGTCCATCTTTCAACCTGATCAAATGAATCTTGTAAATCTGCTCCATACTCTACATCGTGAAAATTAGTATCATTATCAAAAAATCTTGTAGTCTCATTAAATGAAATGGGCATTACTGCCTCTGATGCGTTCACAATAGTTATGTTTCTATTGATAAGGTTTCTTTCAGCAAATTGTGTGGCGGCATCTAAATCAAGTTCTAAGAAATATTCATACAGCCATTTACCCATAGCAATAAAGTTCATGTATGCTACCATAGTGCTATTAGCACTCGGTAGCTTGTCTACTATCGTGCTACCTGGAAAGGCGTATTGAGATGGAAAAGAAGAAAGAGAAAGTGCTTGTTCTTCAGATTCTTCTTGAAATTTCGGATCGAATCTTCTACCATATACAGGATTCTCTTTTCTATACCACTCTCCAGGATAACTACCAGTTGGGCCAAGATACACGCTCCAATTATCAGTGTCTAATCCATATGTGGATACGTCCGAGAAAAGACTTAACTGTTCCTCTGAGCGAGGAACACCTAAAAGAGAACTACTTACTTCTGATTCAGAAGAAAATTGCTCGGCAATTGGAATAGATAGAACAGGATTATTGTCATAGTTATTAGCGTAAACAGGTGTAGAATAATCCGATTTGGAAAACGATCCTACTACTGCCTCGTCTTCAGTGTAAATCGGATTACCTGCAACGTCTACAAGTTTGTTGCCCTCGATGTCAATAAGCTGTATGAACTGCTTAGTGACTGGAGCAGGTACTTTATCCAGTCCAAGTTTTATCTGCTTTGGCATGAGTTATTGTTCTTCCCACGTGCAACCTATGCTTACCTTGTCAGCGGTATGTCCTGCCGATGTATCAGAATCTACTGCAAAATAAAGACTATCCGCTTGATTTGTTAGCGGGAACGATAGATATTCTTTATTATAATCAAAGTATGGGCTTAGGTCAAGTTGTTCTGTTCCCTGTTGTAAGTATATAGTTGCTACGTTTACACCGCTATTAGGAACAGGCACTACTGTATTACTCGAAATTTTAATTGAACTTAAACCTTCTTTTTCTGAAGAAACTTTGGTCGCTACTGATTGAGCGGCAATTGCTCTTGCTGGATGCGTGCCAGTTGTAAAGTTTTGGGCAGAGCCTGATCCAGGATATTTTCCATCTGCCTCGAATCTAGCATCTGGCAAGAATGATCCAGCTTTCAACTGTATTGTGCCATTATATGATTCGAGAAGTTCGAAGTAGTACTCATCAGATTCTTTATACAGTCTACCAAACACTGTGACATCATCTGATCCAACAATTGCTTGGAACCAACCAAAGAGACTTTCATTATTATCAAAATATGATCCAGCGCCAGTCGATTCAGTTACTCCTACTGTACTCAGAGGCTCGTTTAAAGCCGTGAGTGTATAAGGAGCATTTAAAGTAAACGAGCCAGAATACACAGTGTCAGTTTGGAAAATAGGAGTCTTTTTAAATCTCATACGAATAGGATTATTTCCTAAATTCGATGTTGATAATTTAGTTGGATAAACCTGAACTCTATTTCGGACTGCATTCGAATCCTGCGTACTCAAAATTACTTTCTTAGTTTCAAGTTCATAAGTAGCATTTGCTCTATCCACAAGAAGCTGTACGCTAGTAGTACTTGAAGGAACACCGTCAAGATAAACTTTAGTTGTATCAGCCCAAATAACTTTAATATTCTGATCTGTTCTGTTACTACTTTTAAACTTAGCTCCCATAAAGAATCTAGGGTCAACTGCGGTCGAAGGATTGGTATAAGCTACACTTCCTATAGTTTCTCCTGATAATGTAGTTGCATTAATATTAATAGCATTATTTGCAGAGTCATAGTTACTTGTGTTCTTAATCGTCCACTGTTTGCCGTAAGCGTCTTGAGTGTCTTCGTTGTTATGACTGTACAATCTAACTGTACCTCTGTCACCACCATCGATATAGTATGAAGCACCGTATTTTACGATTGAATGTGAATCAGATCCATAGCCTCTATTGACGTAATTTATATCTTCTTGATCGCCTAGCGATTTTTGATCACCGCCACCATATGTGTTGTATGTAATGGGAAGTGTCGCATTACCTAGAGAGGCGTTCTTGTATTGATTGGAAGCACGTAAATGATGGACTCGTACCCACCTTGCTTCTCCGTTATCGACAGGAACGTATGCTAAGAACAATGCGCCAACAGCTCCATACCATGAGAATTCAATCTTAAGCATGGTAACTTTAGTAAAGTCAAAGTTGTATAGGCTTTCCGTAAACTTGGCCTCGCCTAATACTTTGTATATTTCTCCTGGGCGGGCAGTACCTGTCTCTCCAGTAGCAACATCACTATACACTCTTTGTCTAGCAGGAGGAGTTGTTAATTCAGTTCTTCCGTCTAAAGTGTCATGACTGTATCTTGATCTAGGCACACGATAATCGTATACACCCCAATACTCAGGCTTAACATTGAATCTTACCCAAGTAACAAAATGTGGATCAAAGTTTATGTAATCAATTTGTTCACATACTTCATTTAACTTAGCGGCATCAGATAAATCGTTTGCAGTGTTTATGTATCCAACACGTTTACTTGTCGTAGCATTATCGCTCTTAAGATTGCCGTCAAGTGCGTACATGTAAGGAAATACCATTCCTTTTGGGAATACATCGTCATTTACATCAGTAATGCTCAAAGCTGCCCTATAACTAGCGGGATTGTATCCATGATATCCCAGTGCAACAGAAGGAACATATGAATTGCCGCCAGTTAAATCTTGTTTTATCTTTTGACCCGAAGATGTCGAGTCAGGAAGAGTCTTACCGGTACTAGGGAAGATAAACGGAACTACTATTTCTACTTTGAAGGTGCTGGTGACACTCGTTGCGAGGAAGGTTTGAGCATTACCGCCTTCATCTTCTAACGTAAACTCGTTGCCCTTTGGTCCAATAACACTTTTCACTTTATACACTTGACCTGCGGCGAGTCCTGTTTTTCCGCCAGTATTTGCCACAGCAGTTTTTACTTTAATGTGTGCCTTAAACGGAAGTACGCCTTTAGTCAATTTAATTTGATCGTTAGTATCAGAGACTGCCACAATTTCTTCAATTGGATTCAATAAATCTGGATCATATACAGCAGAGTGTGTTAAGATAATGCCGTCTCGCATCGCTACTAAGTTACCCGCAAACCCATTACTGCCGATTTCCATCTTCAGAGTATCTTCTCGGCTAAAATTATTAATAACTCTGCCTGCAAGAGCAGTAAGTTTAGCGTGTTCTGCGGTTGAAGAACTATAGCCTAATCCACCAGAGTTGCTGTTACTTGCGTTTATAGTAGACCCAGCGACATTGGCCGTTCCGGCAAAGTCAGCAAGTATCAGAGTCCTCAAATGAGTGTGTCGTTCAATTTCTAAGGCCGCAGTCGCATTCTGTGAGTAAATTGACATTCCGTAACCAGGAGTATCAGTACTTGGTCTTCCTCCTTTGAAGTACATAGACATGTTATATTTCGTCTCTGCATCACCACCGCCATCAATATCATTTCCATATCCACCTATGATATAACCTAAGTCTCTTTGACACTTGTATTTTATTTCTTCTGGTGTAAATCCTGGAGCCGAAGACAGTGTTGCCGCTTGGCCATTGGCTTTGTAGTTAGTTACGTAATATGCCCAGTAATAAGACTTAGCCGCAAAGATCGTATCGATTTTGCTTCTTGTTCCATAATCATTATTTGATATAGTAGGAAGTGCTGGCTTGGTATTAGCTGATACGTTAAAGGCTGTTATTACGATATCAGCTAGAGTAGTTATTTTAGCTGTAGCCGCTGAAGATATACCAGCAAACGCAAGCAACTTAGCTTTCAGTGCTGTATGGGTGATCTTCTCATAACGCTGTGGATTAGGTAAGATTGCGTTTGCATAGTTACTAAGGTTAAGTATAGTGTGGTTCTTACCGCCGTATTCCATATCTAGTAGATAAAAATCTATCCAGTAGTCTAGATCACGCTTACACTTCTCTTCCACTATCGCCTTGTTCGCCGCTGAGCCTTGCCCACTGCCGTAGATTGATACTGCTAGATCAGCATAGTAATCCGCACTACTACCTGTGCCACTTATACCCTGATATAGTCCAGTGCCGGCGGCATAGTCCCCTACGACTTGAGTCAAAGCACTATTAATAATCGTAAATCTATTTCTGAGAATAAGTTCACGATCTTTGACTAGAAGCACACTAGGCTCAATACCTTCGCTTGCACCTTGACCTATAATACGAAAATCGTCAAATTGTGTTGTGCCCAAGTTTTGATTACCGGGTGCTCCGCCTTTAAGTTTTTGTGTTGCGATTCCTGTTGGAGAATTTGGACATTTTGTCAACGACTGTGAGCGCCTAACTACAGCGAAGTTATCGCCTTCCGAGTTATTTCTAGTTTCCCAAAAGTATCCGTCAAAATTATCAAAGATTCCGAATTTGCGAACAGATGGATTCTGTGAAAAGTCTGCAATACCTGTAGTACTTTTAACTCCAAACGTTGCGGCTGATACACGACCAGGCTGATATCTAAAGAAACGCTTAGATGTGAGAACTGCTGTTTTGTTTCTAGGTGCTTCCACCAGTGCGCCAGCTTCTGTCGGTATGTGTTGAATACCGTGCCCAGTAATATGATACTGAGGCGAAGATGACCACTCTGTAGGGTTAACATCATATGTGTTAACGTCTGCGAAGATGCCTAAAGCAACTTCGGCACGTGGAATACCTAAGAGAGAAAGCGCAACTTCCGACTGTACCTTGTTTTGCTCCTCAACCGGAATAGCAGCCTGATCTGTAGCCATTACGACTGGGATCGATTTAGAAGCAGGCTGTGCACCAGGAGAAACAGGCGTGGTACGTCCGACGTTGACTACGCTTGCGTTATTATTTACATTTGTTATACTTGACATATTAGATTATCCTTCCTTGCGCCATCACAAAGCTATCGATTATATTTAGCGTACCACCTGAACCTGCGGACAGCCCCTGTTTATTATTATTATCGTTGCCTCCTCCGGCGCCAAAAAACTGAATTGTTATAGTTTTCTCTCCTGTTTCTGGACCAGTAATCTCATCGACAATGCCGTCAATGACATTTCCATTATTTCCCCAACCGCTGTGTCCAAAGAACCTAACTCTTTGTCCACTAAACAGATATTTGGGATTCGTTATTTGTACTTTATATTTAGGATTACCCGATGATGCTGAAGAACTAGCACTCGAATCTGCTACCCACGGATCACTCGTAACAGTTACAGTACCAGCAGAAACTTCATGTCTATATGATGAAGACCATCCTATTCCTACATGTAAAGGATTTTTAGATTTTAGTTCTGAATAACTGTGTATGCCTCCATTCTCTAGGGCGGCACCATCTCCGGACGTGCCGACTGCGGCTGCAACAAAACTCATACCAGCAACATATGTAACGTTAGACGTACCAGCAGCCGTATTCCAATGAGCCTGAGTCGTTGTAGTACCCACACTTGTTATTCTATATCTTCTTCCTACTATAAAACTACCTATAGATTTTACGGTGCCCGCATCTTTAATTTGAGTGACAGTGGGAGCATCTATAGTGAACTGGAATTCTCCCTCACTTCTAGTCTGATTTTGATTAACGAGAACAATGGTATCAACACCTCCCGTTGTTGCTGTTCCAGGTGTTCCTGAACTTGTAGCTCCAACTGTTATTGCATTAAAAGTATCTCCTACACGATACACTTTATTAGTTGTCCCAGCAAGCGTATTCCACTCACCCTGAGTCGTAACACCTAATGTGAGAATAGTATATCTTAATTTAGCACCATTTTGTGTAACAACGAAGTTTCCTACATCTGTAGTTGTTCCGTATACCTCTTCAACTCCTGATGAAGTCTTTTGAATGTAGAATGCTCTGTGAGTGATATCTGATATAACTCCGTCTGTTTTCGTTAGATCAAAAACAGCTCCGTCTTCTTGGTATACCAATCCCGCAGTTGATACAAACGATGCACCAGAATTTCTAGCCTCAGTTAAATCATAGTTTATGAGATCATATTCAGAGTTTAAAATATCTGGCGTTGGCAAAAACTCTCCAGCTGGGCCCATGAGAACATTAGGAGATGATACAAAGAAAACTGATCCATATACGAAAAGACCACTGCCACAGTTATTAATAACGTTGTTTGCCACGATGCCCTTATTTGTTACTGATACGTCAACATTATCTGAATAGTTCTGAAATCTATTTCCCACAATCATTGTGTCAGTGCCGCCGTCGGCAACCAATGCTTTGTATGGATATCTATCAGTCACACCGCTATTAACAATCTCACTAGTGCTTATCTTTAACTCAACGGGACTAGTTGCCCAAATACCGCCTGCAGGAGCATTCGTAATTCTTGCCCTGTCTATCAAAAGAGAGTTACAATTTGACCCAAAATCTAAAAGATAATTTGTCTGTGGTATACTTTCATCTGGCCAAAGAAATTGGTTCGCCGCTTCTCCGTCTAGATCGACTCCGACAATTGATATCGATGATGCTCCAGTGGTTGACTGAGATACAATGAACTTACTGTTATTTTGTCCTACTGCACCGCCTGACCATGGCAACTTTCTAATCTTTGTAATATATGCTGTTCCTACTAGGCCAAAGGTATTTGGCAATTGTAGCTGAGATGTAACATAAGTTTTTGCATTTAAAGTAATGTTCTTTTTGCCTGCTAGAGCATTATTGGTTATAGCAGTTTGTATTAAAGATGTGTCATTATGGCAAATTTGAGCAGTGACATCACTGTTAACGAACACAGTGTTATCTAATGTCAAATCAAAATTATTCGTATTGTTTGTTATTCCAGAAATAGTTTTATCTGTCCATCCACGTCTCGCAACAGATGGTGCTGTAAGAGGAAAGTGAATAATACTTGAGAATGTGTTATCTACGATATTTTTACCAGACCAAGAAGTGTAATCAAATGTGCCGTAGTCAATCCAATTACCTGAAGCTACATCTTTTCTGCCTAATACAGCAGTGAGTTTATAGTCACCAGAAGTGCCAATACGCCTGTAGACTACAATTCCTTTATCAGCAGGAGTTCCGTCGAAGCCAAGTCTAACAAAGTGAGCTACGTTAAACTGAGTTGCTACGCTATTTCCTCCTCCGGTTGCAGGAACATAAATAATTTTGTCAATTGCAGAACTAGCAGGAGAAATCTCTCCAGTCTCTAGATCAAACTCTGCAATCTTATATGAGTATGTTCCTTTATAAGCTCCAGCGCCGTTACCTTTTACTCCAGAAGGAACAGTATTACCTGAGCCTTCTATAAAGCCTGAAGTAACAACAGAAAGTGTCGTAGCTGATGCGAGGCTTACAAATTGATCCTGCGCTCCATAAATTCGGATAGTTTGTCCAACTGCAAATTGCTGCCGAACAGCAGAAGTCGGTAAAGAGTTTATTCGTAATTTTTGAGACTGAGTTTGTTGTCCGGCCACTTGAGGATTCTGAAACGTAGCACTCATTCCATACACGCTGTCTCTTACGTCACCTTCATCAAAGGTAGTGTTGTATATATTAAACTGTTCTGCAAAATTTGCTTCTAAGCTTGCCTTGGCTCTTGCTTCAGTATAGTAAAGATTGTTCGTACCCTCTGATAGGTAATTAGTCGTAATAGGAAATGATTGGTTGTTGTCACGCAACCATTCAATTGAGCCATTATTATTTGCATTATATCTTAAAAATCCAGTCGTGTTGTTTAGATTATCTAAGTCCGTGGGTATTGTAGGCTTACCAGAAAGATTGGCATACGTTAAAAAGTATGTACCTTCTTGATAGTCAGTTTCGCCACTTGATCCTGAACCAGGAGCATATAGTCGAGTTGCATAAAGACCATTCTTTCCATCATTAGATGGATTGTGTGCATTTAATTGAGATACAAGAACGCCATAATCAAAATCAGCCTCATCGAGAATAGAATTCTTTAAGTCCTGGAATGTTATTCTCTTTGATTCTACCGCAGAAGTATCCGAAACCGCAAAAAGATCGCCAGATGCGGGCGTTACGATCGGTTCTAGTGTGCTAAATTTTTTAGTCATCTTTTGCTGCCTTTAAAAAATATGTAATGTTATCTGTCTTTATTTATATCATCAATCAGTAGCTATGCTGTTTCCCACGATACATTAACTGGATCAATACTAAGCTTAAAGTCTGGGTCATTAGGGCCGTTATATACTTGATTATGACCATAGCCGAATGTCAGATATACGATAAATCTTCCAGTATCATTTGTCGCTGACGAAGTATATGAAGTTCTCTCACCTTCCGAATCGAGATACATGTATCTACTAAACACTTTCATGCTGTCATTATTACCTTCTCCAGAAAAAGTAAAAGAACTGTTTCCGTTTGCACCGCCTGTATAAAATAGAGCCGCCCTTCCCGATGGATAATGATCTATTTTAATTCCGATATTATTGACCTTAACGAAGCCAATACTTCCGTCATCATCGAGCCTACCATAATATTTAATATCACGTTGCGCTATAGAAGAAGGTTTTAGTGTAAATTTAATACCAGAAGGAAATGTTGCTGGATTTACGTAGAGAGTACCTAAGGGTACATTCATAGTTGTAAAGTTGGCACCGTGTGTTAAGTCTCTATAAGCAATAGCACCAGGTAAAATTCCGCTTCTAGTTTCTGTCCCATCTGTAGTTATGTTAGCAGGATAAAGACTACTGTTCCATATATATCCTTCACTTGCCGGACTATGACCTGGAATATCTACGTTAGCTTCAGCAAAGTTTCTAGATCCGTATAACTGAGAGAACGAAATTGGTCCACTTGTGGGCACTAAATTGTTTATGGGAACTGTTTGATTATTAGTGGCATTAGCAGTAAGTCTTCTCTTGATATAATATCTATCATACCAAGTATTATAAACAGGTTGATTCCTATACTCAAAATTGTATCGATACGTAGATGGATGAGCATTTGCAGGATGTGGTTCTGCTTCACCTTCTACCTCCTTTAAAACTGTTACTCCACTCGCATCAGGTCCAGTCGTATATGTGTATCCGTCAGTATGCTCGTACTCTTCACCTACGTTTCCATTTGGAATTTTAAAAGTGTATCCGTGCTTATCAGTATCACTGGTGGTTTCATATTGCCAAGCAAAGAGTAGATCGCCTACTGCGACTGATGTGCGTGTAGAGATTTTAAAGTTTGCTTCATAACTATAACCGGGTGCGCCAACTCCTTTAGCAAATACTATAGATGTTCCGCTCACATTAACTGTTAATTCAGTAACACTCTCTGCCGCATTGTTTGCTATTAAACTACCCGTATATACTACATTACCTTCATAAAAAATTCTTATGTATGCTCCACCACCTTGACTCTGATTGTAGTTTATTCTCCATTCATTCACACCTCTTTCATGTTCTACTAATGTATCAATGGGCGGTACGGGTGCAGATGAACTTTTAACTTTTCTTACATAAAACAGATACTCTGGAGCAGAGTTATTTATTTCCGATAGAGTGCCGCTACCACTTCCAATAGTCGCATATCTAGATTCGATAAGCTGATTTGATCCATACACACTCGCTTGTTCTCCTTCTACAACTGACGATGTTGGAACGACACCATCGCCAAGATAGTATTCGCTTAAAGATGCTCCTTTTCTAGGTTGACCATCTGGTCCTGCGGCGTCAGTTTCATGAGGAAACTCTTTACGCAAGCTTTGGTTCCCAGAGTCAGTGGGTGTACCAAACTTTAACGAAGGTCTGGGTGTAGCAGGATTGTTGTCTGGATCTGCGGACGTGATAGCCATCTATTTGTCCTTCTTAAGTTCTTCTATCTCTGCCTTTAATTCTTTAATAGATTCGATCAGCAGACCTACGATATTACCATGACGAACTGCTTTGCTTTGTGTGCCATCAGGCATCTCTGTTTCATAAACAACTTCAGGTAAAACTTCCTCTAACTCTTGTGCGATAACACCAGTCATAGGAGTATCATCACCGATATAGTTGAACGTGTATCCAGAAATTTGTGATACTTTGTCTAGAGCATTCTCAATCTTAACGATATTCTCTTTACGGTTTCGATCAGATACGGTACCGAATGCTGTGATGTCGCCTTTTGCTACAAAATTTCCATTTGCACTTGCGAATGAAAATTTTCCAGTAGCTCCACTGTTGATGATAAGGTTTTTGTCAGCCAGATCAATTTTTATTCCTGCAGTTTGTGTGCTGCCAGTACCGGTACCATCAACCATAGCAATAGCCAACTCACGACTAGAATTATATTGAATCGATGCGTGTGCGACAGCGGCGCTTGCTGTTTTTCCAAAATATAATTGTTTCTCCGCATTGATTGTAACAGCTTCAGTGAATACTGCGGCGTCTGCTTGAATATAACGTGAGTCTGATTCTGTTTCGGTATAATACCGGCCATCATGGGTATGACTATCATTTGCTACTTCGACCTCAAAGCTAAGATCGCTCGAACCATCAAACGCTGTTGAAGTTCCAGTTACATCTCCAGTAAGGGTAATAGTTCTACCTGTTTCCCAAGCCGTTGCTGTTCCCGCATTACCTGTAGTATCTAGGGCAATAGGATCTCCAGACGTTGGAAATAGGTCAGCATCGATAGTTAAGTTAGCGCCTGTTAGAGAGCCACCATCAGTGATACGTAAATAAGTTGTACCTTTCTTTATGTCAAGGGTAGTATGATCAGCAGAAGTGCCAATTGTCCAAGTAGGAGTATTAGCTAGAGAATATGTTAGAGTTGTGGCACCGGATGATTGATCCATTATAATATCACCTTCAACGCCTAAGTCGGAGTTGATTGTGATTAAGTTATTGCCATTGCCGCTAGTCTCTTGAATAGTATCAATGAAAAGAGTGCCGCTTGCACTAACATTTCCATCGATAACGATATTGCCTGTATTAGTTTCACTATCACCAATCGTGACAACAGAACCTATTACACTAATAATATCATTCGTTCTAGTCTTCCAGACACCGAAAGTATTTTGGTTAGTAATCTGTGATAAGTTTCTACTCATTGGTTATCTCTTTGCATGTTTTTTGTAGTGACATTACTACTGATTCTAAATTATTTAGTCGAGCCTCAAGAGACTGAATTGTTCTAGTCTGTTCAATTCTTGCCTTAGCTGATCTAAAAGCTGATAGATCAGTGTTAACAACGCCAACTTCTTTTCTTATGTATCCTTCAGTTATCATGTCAGTGCAATCGCTCTATAGTCTGAGATGTGTGGGAAGATATTCTCTCCAGGTACCACAGTCAGATCGTTGGCAGTTAACTCTCCACTAGTAGCGTGTCTGAGTTCAAACTTAAGTTGGAAAGTACTATAGTCATTAGTCTCATCTGAAAGATCATATTGGAACTCTCTATAATCTCTAGTGTTTGTTGCATTAGAGAACATTCCCTCATTAGCATTAACTAGTTTTATCCACGCACTTGTCGTTTCGACATCTTCAGGATAAGTGAATCTCGCATAAACATCTACGTATGTACCAGCTGGTCTGAATGCACTTAGATATACTCTAAGTCCTGTAGCATCTAACTGTTCTTGTAAGACTACTTTTCTAGTTACCCAACTTGACGTTGAT
>OCVQ010001904.1_pt1 | contig 14755 bp, 8 predicted proteins | sample 1539061 | NCBI WGS metagenome assembly OCVQ01 (sample SAMEA3355526, study PRJEB22509) | marine metagenome | biome: marine; feature: river plume; material: water | place: USA | collected 2010-08-08 | depth 0.5 m | reverse complement strand
CGAAGGCCTGAACGGCGGCCAGATTTTCCGCCAGATCCTCGGAATACATGCCCACCGCCTTTGCCGGGGGATCATTGCGCACCTTGGCGGCCGCGGGCGGCAGATGCGCCCCGGTGGTGATGGACGAGCCGATCAAACCGACACCCGCCAAAGCCGCATCGCCAAAATGCTCCAGATAATCCATCACGACCCAGCCACCCATCGACCACCCGACCAGCAGGGGCGTATCAAGGGCAAGGCCGGTGATGATCGCCTGCATATCCTCCGCCCAAGGCCGGCTGTTGTCGTAACAGGCCGGGCCCAGAGGTTTATCCGATTGCCCATGGCCACGCAGGTCCGGCAGGATCAGCCGAAACCGTTCTGCCAGCTCCGATTGCCGTGCAAAAGACAGGTGGCATTGCGACCAGCCATGCACCAAAATAATCGCCGGCGCCGTTTCCGGCCCGAGATCATGCACGCACAGCTGCACGCCGCCATGGCCCGTTATGGAATGCTTGCGGTTCATTCCCCAACTTTCCACTGCATCGCTTTGGGGCCTTTTTCAACCGGCGAGGTGATCGGCTCAAAGCCTGGGCTGCTTTCGGATTGCGGCTCGGCCTTCTCGATTTTCACCCGCAGATCGAACCAGGCCGCTTGGCCAGTCACCGGATCGGAGTTCGACCACCGCAGCCCGTCGCCCTTGGGCGGTTGCAGCTCATGGATCAAATGGTTGAGCAGGAAGCCTTTGGTCGCCTCAGGCGCCTTTTCATCCAAGGCCCAAGCCCCCTTGCGCTTGCCAATCGCGTTCCAGGTCCAAACAGTGTTTTCGTTCAGCGCAGCCATATGTGCGACCGGCACCACAATCGAGCCATGGGCGGAGGTGACCCGCGCCCAGTCGCCCTCGGCAAAGCCATTGGCCTGCCAAATCTTGGTCGGCACAAACAGCGGATTTTGCCCATGGATTTGCCGCAGCCAGGCGTTTTGCGTGCCCCATGAATGATACATGGCCATCGGGCGCTGGGTCAGCGCATGGACGGAGAATTCCTCCACATCGACCGCGCCATCCTCAAAGGGCGCATACCACATCGGCAGCGGATCCAGCGTCTGCTTGATTTGCGCGCGCAGATGCTCTGGCGGTTGACGCTCTCCATGGCCTTCGGCCGCCAGTTGGAAGCGGCGCATGGGTTCGGAATATATGTCAAAAAGATAGGGTTGCGGCGCGTCATAAATGCCGATTTTCACGGCCCAATCTTGGTAGGCCGCGTTCCATGGTTTGTAGTAATCTGCCCCTTCGGGCACATGGATCTCATAAAAACCGCCATTGTCGATATAGGCCTGCATTTGATCGGGGTTCGGCGCGCCGCGGCCTTCCTCTTGGCCCGTCTCGCCGCGGAACCCAATCAGCGGCCCCACGCCAGGGCGACGCTCGTGATTGACGATGTAATCTGCGTAGTCTTTGTATTTCGCCGATCCGTCGTCATTGACAAAGCCTTTGAGCCCCATGCGGGCGCCCAAATCGACCAGAACAGACTGAAAGCCGCGCACATCGCGGTCCGGCTCCACCACCGGCCAGCGAATGCTGTCCGCCGCACCGCCCGCCTCACAGATCGGACGATCCAGCAAGGAAATGCAGTCATGGCGCTCCAGATAGGTCGTGTCTGGCAATATCAGATCCGCATAGGCCACCATTTCCGAAGAATAAGCGTCCGAATAGATGATTTTTGGGATCACATATTCGCCGTTTTCATCCTTGTCGGTGAGCATGTCCATCACACCACCGCTGTTCATCGAGCTGTTCCAGCTCATATTCGCCATATACATGAACAAGACGTCGATTTTATAGGGATCGCCGGCATGGGCGTTGGATATCACCATATGCATCAGGCCATGCGCCGACATGGGGTTTTCCCAAGTGTAGGCCTTGTCAATGCGGGCCGCGCTGCCGTCGTCTTTGAGACACAGATCGTCCGGCCCCTGAACATAGCCCAAATGCGGCCCGTCCAGCGCGGCGCCGGGGGTGACTTTGCAATGCGGTTTGGGATGCGCAGAAACGGGTTTTGGATAAGGCGGCTTAAAGCGAAACCCGCCGGGCACCTCAACCGTGCCCAGGATGATTTGCAGCAAATGCAGGCTGCGGCAGGTTTGAAAGCCATTGGAATGGGCAGATACGCCCCGCATGGCGTGAAAGGACACCGGGCGGCCAATCATCTTATCATGCTTATTGCCGCGGAAATCGGTCCAGGGTTGGTCAAGCTCGAAGGCCTCATCAAAGGCAACGCGGGCCAAATCTGCAGCGATGGCCCGGATCCGATCTGCGGAAATTCCGCAGCGCTCCGCCACGTTTTCTGGCGCATAGTCATCAGACAGATAACGCTCGGCCAGATGTTGGAACACCGTGCGATGCCCTTCATAGGTGGCGGCCAAATCTGGCGTGATGCCCTTGGTGTCAAAGGCCACAGGTTTTCCGCTTTTGCGGTCAATAACCAGCAGCTTGCCATCTGCGCCGCGCAGCAACATGCCTTTGTTCGGCCCCTCGGTGCTGTCCACCAGTGCAGGCGCATTGGTCAGCTGAGCAAGGTAATTCAAATCCACTTTGCCAGCTTTGAGCAGCAAATGCACCATGGATAGGATAAACAGCCCATCTGTGCCCGGTGTGATACCCACCCATTCATCGGAAATTGCATTATAGCCCGTGCGGATCGGGTTGACGCCAATCACCTTCGCGCCGCGTTCCTTCAACCGGCCCAGACCCATTTTGATCGGGTTGCTGTCGTGATCTTCGGCAACGCCAAAGAGCATGAACAATTTTGTCCGCTCCCAATCGGGTTGTCCAAACTCCCAAAAGGCGCCGCCCATGGTGTATATGCCCCCGGCGGCCATATTCACCGAACAAAAGCCGCCATGGGCCGCATAGTTTGGCGTGCCGAACCCCTGCGCCCAAAAGGAGGTGAAGCTTTGAGATTGATCGCGCCCAGTGAAAAACGCCAGTTTTTCGGGGTTTTCTTTATGAACCGGCTCCAGCCAATCCTGCGCCAGCTGCAGCGCCTCATCCCATGAAATTTCTTCAAAAGCCCCAGAGCCTCGCGGCCCAACCCGTTTGAGCGGTGCGCGCAGACGCGACGGGGCGTTGACCTGCATAATGCCTGCCGAACCTTTGGCGCAAAGAACCCCCTTATTCACCGGGTGATCGCGGTTGCCCTCGATATAGGCGACCTTGCCCTCCTTCATGTGGACATTGATCCCACAACGGCAAGCGCACATATAGCAAGTGGTCTTGCGGATCTCATCACTCACCTTGGGTGACAAGTTCAGTTTTGGTTCTTCAAATCCCATGGGTAGGACCCCCTATTGCCTGCAATTCAGGTATTTTTTTGAACGGCCGCCTGAGCTGCCGTTACACAAATCATGTCAATGATATCATCCGCAGTACAGCCGCGTGACAAATCATTCGCTGGTCTTGCCAGGCCTTGTAACATCGGGCCAATGGCCTTGGCGCCACCAAAACGCTGCGCAATTTTATAGCCGATATTGCCAGCATCCAAATTCGGAAAGACAAAGATATTTGCCTGCCCGGCGACGGGTGAACCGGGTGCTTTCGCGGCACCGACTGATGGCACCATGGCCGCATCGAATTGCAACTCACCATCAACCACAAGATCCGGTCGCGCCGCCTGCACCATGGCGGTGGCCTGGCTCACTTTGGTGACATTGGCATGTTTGGCACTGCCGCGCGTGGAGAAAGACAGCATAGCGATTTTGGGCTCCAGCCCGGTGAGACAGCGCATCGACTCCGCAGAGGAAATCGCAATATCGGCCAATTCTTCAGCGCTGGGGTCAATCACCAGACCGCAATCGGTGAAGACGTTCACCGGGCTGGGCAGATCCGGGCGATCTTCGAAAAGCATAAAGAAAAAAGACGATAAAAGCTTTGTACCCTCCGCCGTGCCAATCACTTTGAGTGCTGCGCGGATGATATCGGGTGTGGAATAGACCGCGCCACCAATCGTACCATCGGCATCCCCGGCCGCGACCATGGCGGCTGCGAAAAAATTGGCTTGGGACAATTCAAGCTGGGCTTTTTCGGGCGTCATGCCCTTGGCCGCGCGCTTGCGCACATAATCTGCAATATAGCCGGGCAATCGCGGGCTTGTGGCGGGGTCTTCGATTGCGATATCGCCCACTGAGCCCGCCGCAGCAAGCGCCGGTTGCACCAAGGCCGGATCGCCGATGCAAATAATTTTTGCCAAATTAGCAACAGAAGCCGCAACCGCGGCTTCTGCAACGCGAGGGTCGGCGCCCTCGCTCAATACAATGGTTGGTGTTGCGCCAGAGGTGGCGGCAAGAATATCGCGAAATGCCGCCACACCGAAGCTCCTTATTCAGCCGCCATATCTGTCGAAGACACGCCTGCAACTTGAACAGGTTTTTTCATTGCGTCCCGGCGGAAAGGCTCACCCAATTCTTGGTTCAACAAGACCTCGATCAAAGTGGTTTTATTGTTTTCCATTTGATCTTTGATGGCTTGGTTTAACACATCGGTCAACTCTTCCATGGTTTTCACTTGCACACCAATCAAACCACAGGCCTGCGCGATGCCGGCATAGGAGACTTTGGTGTCCAACTCAGTGCCAACGAAGTTATCGTCGAACCAGAGGGTTGAGTTGCGCTTTTCTGCACCCCATTGGTAGTTGCGGAACACGATCTGTGTCACAGCAGGCCATTCGTCCCGACCAATGGCCGTCAGCTCATTAACCGCAATCCCGAAGGCGCCGTCACCTGCAAAACCAACCACAGGAACGTGAGGTTGGCCAATTTTCGCGCCAACGATTGACGGCAGACCGTAGCCACAGGGACCAAAGAGACCCGGAGCCAGATACTTTCGGCCTTCATCAAAGGAGGGGTAGGCGTTGCCGATGGCGCAGTTGTTGCCAATGTCTGAGGAGATAATTGCCTCTTTTGGCAGAGCCGATTGGATAGCACGCCAAGCCATACGCGGAGACATCCAATCTGGCTTGTCCGCACGTGCACGCTGGTTCCAAGTGGTGCCTGGATCATCATCTTCGTGATCCATTGAAGTCAACTCTTGCGCCCAAGCTGATTTGGTTGTCGCGATCAAGTTCTTGCGCTCTTCACGACCCGCATCGCCGGCCGTATCAGACAGGCGCGCCAGCAAGCCTTGCGCCACTTTTTTCGCATCCCCAACGATGCCCACGCTTACAGGCTTGGTCAAACCGATCCGATCTGGGTTGATATCCACCTGAATGATTTTCGCATTCACCGGCCAGTAATCAATCCCGTAGCCCGGCAGTGTTGAGAACGGGTTAAGCCGTGTGCCGAGCGCGACCACGACGTCAGCCCGTGAGATCAGCTCCATGCCCGCTTTTGAGCCATTATAACCCAAAGGACCGGCAAACAAAGGATGCGAGCCAGGGAATGCATCATTGTGCTGGTAGCCCACACAGACCGGTGCGTCCAAACGCTCTGCCAAAGCGGCAACATCGTCAAACGCATCGGCCAGAACAACGCCGGCGCCATTCAAGATGACCGGGAATTTCGCATTCGAGATCAACTCAGCCGCTTCCGCAACCGCACTCTCCCCACCTTGTGGGCGCTCGAATGCAACGATTTTTGGCAACTCAATATCAACAACCTGAGTCCACATATCGCGCGGAATGTTGATCTGTGCCGGGGCGGAGGCCCGATGCGCCTGCATAATGACACGGTTCAGAACTTCTGCCACCCGGCTCGGGTCGCGAACTTCTTCTTGGTAGGCAACCATATCTTCGAACAATTTCATTTGTTCAACTTCTTGGAAGCCACCCTGACCGATGGTTTTATTGGCCGCTTGTGGTGTGACCAACAGCAGGGGGGTATGGTTCCAATAGGCGGTTTTGACCGCAGTAACGAAATTGGTAATACCAGGACCGTTTTGCGCGATCATCATGGACATTTCGCCGGTGGCGCGGGTGTAGCCATCCGCCATCATTCCAGCGGACCCTTCATGGGCGCAGTCCCAAAACATGATTCCAGCTTTTGGAAAGATATCAGAAATAGGCATCATGGCAGAACCAATGATCCCGAAAGCGTGGCGGATACCGTGCATCTGGAGCGTTTTTACAAAGGCTTCTTCAGTGGTCATTTTCATGGGGCAGCTCCTTAAAGGGATTGAATATGCCACGGTTTTCTCTCGCAGCATCTCTGTGGGTTTATTTCTGCCCTTCTATTAGGACATAGGCAATGACATATTTAGGGCCAGTTCCGACCCTCGAATATATCCACATCGATATTTTCACTCAGATGTCGTTTTTTGAGACCGCCGGCGGAATATTTCTTCGAGCCAATAGTCAGCTGTCCCTGGTTTTCCAAGAAAATACCCCTGCGCATGGGTGATTCCCGCTGCGCGCACGAGGTCCAATTGATTCTGAGTCTCGATTCCCTCTGCGATAATTTCAAAGCCCATAGTTTTGGACATCTCAACCAGTCCGCGCATAATCCCCTCACGGCTCCCTCGTGTCAGACTTTGCACAAAGCTTCGGTCAATTTTCACAATATCAATCGGATATTCCAGCAATCGCTCCAGGTTGGACATCCCAATGCCAAAATCATCTAAGGCAATCCGCACACCCTTGGATCTCAGCCTATTGATGAGCGTTTTGGTGGCCTCGGGATTTTCAATCACGGTGCTCTCAACAATCTCAAAAACTGTCATTTCTGGCGGCAGGCCGTTGAGCAAGGCTTTGAGCCATTCCGCGTCTGCGCCCGGCAGTACAGTATTGTTCAGAAACTTGCTCGAAATATTCCATCCGCAGTAGATCGGCGGGTCCAATTTGGAAAATCCAATTGCAGCCGCATTGGCCTCCTCAAGTGGTGGCCGGACGCCGCGTTTATAACTGTCCGCCATCAGATCCAAAAATTGGCCTGGCAATAAGATCTCACCATCCGGCTTGACCCATCGGATCAAAGCCTCAACCCCTTCAATTCGATCCTGTTCCAAATCAAAAATTGGCTGAACAAAATAGGTGATTTCCCCATTTTCCAAAGCCGCTCCGACCTCCTCAGCAGAAGGGCGTGACTGTTTTTGCCGCATGCGGAGCACAACATCTTGATCCGCCGCTAGAATTTGATTTTTACCCTTAGATTTCGCCTCATAGAGCGCCGCGTCGGCAACATTCAATGCATCTTCCATGCTCTGATCTGGCCGCAATTCGCACACGCAAATGCTCGCGGTGCGGATCACCCGGCGCCCCGCGACCTCCACCACCGCTTGCAAAAAGCGGCGCGCCACCTGCCCAGCGCGTTCCAAGTCACAGCCTTTAAGAAAGACGCAAAACTCATCCCCACCAAGTCGCGCGACAAAATCTCCAGGACGACAAGCCGCCACCATGGCATCAGTCACCTTGATCAACAACGCATCCCCGACATCATGGCCATAGGTGTCATTCACGGTCTTGAACTCATCCAAATCCACATAAAGCAGCGCGTGGGTTTCGCGGCGCTTGTGGCGGTCGATCCGATCCACCAAGTACCGGCGCGATTGCGCCGCAGTCAGATCATCAAGATCAACATAGCGAGAGAGCTTGGAGTTAGACAGGCGCAACCGGTCAATAAGGCGGCGCATTTTCCGGCGCTCAACGCGACTGCGGTGGAGCATATAAAGCAAGAAAGCCAGCGCCACCAAGAACAAAACCAAAAATAATACATGAAATATCAATATCATAATGGAAGTATTAAAACCCATCTCCCGCCCGTAGCGCAAGACAAAATCGTGCAAGGCGCAGTCTGCCCCCTGTGCAGGCCCAATCTCACCCTACGTCACATCTCCCAATATTCTCGTAATTTCAATCATATATAATGGTAACGCATGAAATTCCATGGCGCAGACGCTTGAGCTATGATCCATTGCGCGATAGCAACGACGCTGAAAATCTTGCCCAGGAGCACACTCATGGCTGACTATAAGTTCGACACCCTATCGCTTCACGCCGGCCAAAGCCCCGATGCGCGCTTTGGCAGCCGGGCCGTGCCTATTCACCAAACCACCAGCTATGTTTTTGACAGCACAGAACATGCCGCTGCCCTGTTCAATATGGAAGTTGGCGGGCATATCTACTCCCGCTTGACCAATCCCACCGTCGCCGTGCTCGAGCAACGCCTGGCCGCTTTGGATGGCGGGGTTGCAGCCATTGCAACAGCCTCCGGCATGTCAGCGCTGTTTGTGACCGTTCTGGCACTTTGCTCCGCCGGCGATCACATCGTCAGCTCCTCGCAAATGTATGGTGCGAATATCAACCTGTTTGAGCATACGCTGAAACGCTACGGGATCGAGACCAGCTTCGTGCCACCGAATGACCCCACAGCCATTGCTGAGGCCATTCGCCCCAATACGAAAATGGTCTTTGGCGAAGTGATCGGCAATCCCGGGATGGATATCATGGACGTGCCGGCTGTGGCCAAAATCACCCAAGCCGCGGGGATTCCCTTAGTCATCGACGCCACGTTCAACACCCCTTGGATGGTCAAACCGATCGAATTGGGCGCAAATGTGGTGATCCATTCACTCACCAAATGGATGGGTGGCCATGGCATTGCTTTGGGTGGTGCCGTGATTGACGGGGGCAATTTCGATTGGGGACAAAATGATAAATTCCCCATGCTCACCACCCCGCATTTCGGCTATCAGGGCGCGATTCTTTGGGAAGAGTTTGGCCCGGCGGCCCTGTCAGTGCGCATCCGCACGGAAGGCATGATGAATGTCGGCCCCTGCATGTCACCGCAAAATGCGTTCTACATCTTACAAGGCCTGGAAACGCTTGGTCTGCGGATGGAAAAACATATGTCCAACACCGCAGCCATGTTAGAGTTTTTGGTAGGTCATGAGCAAATCGCCTGGGTCAAACACCCCAGCTTGCCTGATCATCCAGATCATGACACCGCCATGCGTCTCATGCCCAAAGGCCAAGGCTCTATCATTGCCTGCGGCATCAAAGGCGGCCGTGACGCGGGTCGTGCCTTCATAGAATCTGTGCAGCTGGCCAGCCATTTGGCCAATGTGGGCGACGCCAAAACGCTGGTGATCCACCCCGGCTCCACCACGCATTCACATCTGACCTCTGAGGCCATGGCCTCAGCTGGGCTGACCGATGATTTGATCCGAATTTCAGTGGGCTTGGAAGATCAAAAAGACATTATTGATGACTTCAAACAAGCGCTGCGCACGGCTGGAAAATTAACCACTGCCAAGGCAAAAGGAACAGGCGCATGAAACTGACGCTGAATAATGTCGAAATTTTTGCCTCAACCGGCGGGCGCGATTTTGATCCATCATCAGGACCGGTTGTGCTCTTCGTGCACGGCTCCGGCCAATCGCATCTTGGCTTCATGTTGCAACATCGCTTTTTTGCCAATCGTGGCTTTCAGTGCATCACGCCCGACATGCCCGGACATGGGCTGTCGAAGGGTGAGGCGCTCACAACAGTGGAGGCCATGGCCGATTGGTATGCACAATTCATGCAGGCGCTCGGCATCCCCAAAGCCATTTTGGTCGGTCACTCCATGGGCGGTTTGATCGAATTGGAATTGGCAAGCCGCTACCCTGATCTCGTCGCCAAGGCGGCCTTTATCAGCACGGCGCTGGCGATCCCGGTCAATGACGCTCTGATCAATCTGGCCGCAACAAACGAAAGCGCGGCCATTGCCGCGATGATGGACTGGGGCCATGGCACAGCAGGGCATATTCATGACCACACAATGCCCGGCACCTCACATATGCTTTACGGCAGCCGCCTTATGGCTGGCAATGCGCCCGGAACACTTCACAAAGATTTGGTGGCTTGTAACGCCTATACCAATGGCCCCACCGCCGCGCACTCTGTCACCTGCCCCACCTTAACCGTGGTCTGCGGCCAGGACCGAATGACGCCCCGTAAAACTGGATTGGCCCTGCAGGCTGCGCTAGGGGGTGAGCTGGTCGAAATTGCCCAATCGGGCCATATGTCGATCACCGAACACCCTTTTGACGTCAACAAAGCCCTCCGGGCATTTTTCTAACAGGCACATCGAGCATGACATTCAAACGCATCGCAGTGATCGGCGCTGGCACCATGGGCTCTGGCATCGCCGGCCAAATCGCCAATGCAGGCCACAAGGTTCTCCTCTTGGACCTCACAACCAAAGCCACCGATTACGCTTTGGAACGGCTGCAAAAGTCTGAGCCCGCACCTTTGCACCAGCGTGGCAATGTTGATCTGATTGAAACTGGCACCATCGAGGCCGATTTTGACAAGCTCGCCGAATGCGATTGGATCGTTGAAGCGGTGGTCGAACGGCTCGACATCAAACGCGATCTGTACAAACGTTTGGATGCGGTGATCAGCGACGACTGTATCGTCACCTCCAACACCTCCACCATTCCAATCAAACTATTGGTGGCGGAAATGCCTTTGGCCTTCCGGCAAAGGTTTGCCATCACCCATTACTTTAATCCGGTGCGCTACATGCGCCTTTTGGAGCTTGTCCGCGGCGCAGACACCCGCGCCGATGTGATGGAGCGCCTGTCGCGCTACAATGACGAAATTCTCGGCAAGGGCGTGGTTCCTTGCAATGACACGCCAGGATTTTTGGGCAACCGCGTTGGGGTCTTTGCGCTGCAAGTGGGTATGGACGAGGCCTTTAAACAGGGGCTCTGCATCGAACATGCCGATGCTCTGATGGGCCGTCCCATGGGCATTCCAAAAACGGGGGTGTTTGGTCTTTACGATATGATCGGCGTGGACCTCATGTCCGATGTGGTGGACACTTTGGGCGATATTCTGCCAGAAAATGACGTATTTCACGCGGTTGGACGCTCCAACAACCCGGCAAACGCCCTGATCGATAGGATGATCTCAGAAGGTTTCACCGGCCTGAAATCAGGCAAGGGCGGGTTTTATCGCGAGGATCAAGCCCTTGATTTGACCAGCGGCACGCTGCGCCCACGCATCACCGAACTGCCGGCCTTGGCACAAAAAGCCGCCAATGCGCAGCAAGATGGGCTCGAAACCCTGCCCATGATGATCGAAGGCGCAGAGCCGCATCACCAATATTGTCGCAATTTCCTCGGCCGCGTGCTGGCCTATGCGGCCGCTTTGATCCCGGATGTCACCGGCACGCCGCAAGACATTGATGACGCGATGAAGATGGGATTCAACTGGATCCGCGGCCCATTTGAAATGATCGATGCTTTGGGCGCTGACGTGGTCATAAAATTGGCCCAAGACGCCGGCTGCACCATTCCCCAAGCCCTGCAAACATCCGCAGAACATGGCCCGTTCTATCAGGTGCAAGAGGGCACTTTGATGGTCCGCAATTTTGATCAAACTGCATCACAGCTCAAACCCGTGCAGCTGCCCGACGGCACAGAGCGCTTTAGCCTCACGCGCCGCACTCTAACCCCCATTGCCAGCAACCGCGCAGCCAGCCTTTGGAGCCTGCCCGGCGATCTGCGCTTGGTGGAATTTCATTCCAAAGCCAATGCACTCACAGGTGAGAGCATGGCCATCGTGCGCCAAGCTGCCGAGGATCACGGCACAGGCATTTTGATCCATAACGACGCGCAGCACTTCAGCGCAGGGGTCGATTTGAACCGCTTTGCCGATTTCATTGCCCGCGAAGCCTGGGGGGAAATGGACGCCTTTCTCAATGACTTCCAGCAGGCCGTTGCGGCGCTGAAATATTGCCCCGTGCCAGTTGTGGGCGCGCCCTCGGGTCTCTCGCTTGGCGGAGGCTTCGAAGTGCTTTTACATTGCGACCGACTGCTCACCCATGCCAATTCCGTGCTGGGATTGGTGGAAAGTGGCGTTGGGGTTGTGCCCGGCGGCGGCGGGGTTAAAACCACCTACCAACGCTGGTTTGAGGCAACGGGCGATGCAGAGACCGCCGCTTGGGAAACCTGGATGCAAATCGGTTATGGAAAAACCGGCGAAAGCCCAGAACAGGCCACAAAACTTCGGTATTTCCGGCCCGGCCATGACGAAACAGTGATGAACCGCGACAAGCTCATCACCCGCGCCAGCGCGATGATCCGCAACATGGCCCCGGGCTACACACCGCCAGAGTCACCAAAAATGACCCTGCCAGGGCAAGCCATCTTTGCAAAAATGGACGCCTTCATGGCCGATGGCCTGGCAAAGGGCTGGTTCAAACCGCACAATAAAACCACGGCCATGGAAATCGCGACCATCGTGGTCAACACCAGCTCCGATGCGCCGCTGGAGGTCACAGAACAAGATATGTTCGACCGCGAGCGCGCCGCCTTTCTTCGGCTCGCCAAAACCCCCGAGACCAAAGGCTGGATCAACGCCATGCTCAGCGGGGCCGCAATCGAATAAAACTATCGCTGCGGTGGCAGTTGGATGTCGAAGGCCGCGCGAATACCGGCATCGGCTTGGGCCGACAAATAGGTCGGATGCCGCTGCAACAAAGTGCGCGCCGTGGCTTTGGCCCGGGTCTGGGCATCCATGCTGCCCAGTTCGCGCCATGTAATCGGCGCCTCTCGATCGGCGGTCTCAGGATAGAAATAATCCCGCTCCATCGCCGCCATCGTTTGGGGATGACCTAGGAAATGCCCCTCCCCTTGGACCACGTCCACAATCACATCAAAGCCGAGGTTCTCATCGGTCACCTCAACCCCGCGCAGCATGCGATAAATATTGCCAAGCATATCATTGTCGAGAACAAACCCTTCGAAAGAAACTCCGAGCAAAGCCGCGGTCATGCCGGCGCTTTCGTAGATCATATTGGCACCCGATAAGGCTGCAGCGAGGGCGGTCACCCCTTTCTCCGAGCCATATTGCGCATCAATCGCCTTGGAATCAGTCATCGAGCTGGCGACACCGCTGACCAGGCCCAACCAATTTGAAAGCTGTGCCGATGCGGCATTCATGAGAGCAATCTCACCACCTCCGCCCGAGAACGCTCCACTGCGCAGATCAATCACGAATGGCCAGTTGGAAAAAATCATCGGATGGCCAGGCTTCATCACATGCACCATGGCCAAAGCCGCCAATGTTTCCGCCAAAGATTGCGCCAAAAATGCCGCGGGGGTGGCCGGCGCTGTTGCCCCTGATTGTGCCGCGGTGATGCAGCTGACCGTGATATTATGCGCCACGCATTCAAAACACACCTCGACCGCATCCGCGCCAAATCGCAGCGGTGAAATCATCGGGCTGATATGGGCCGCCAGCCACGGCCGCTCCGAAAACGCCCCCTCGCGACCCTCCGCCATATCCATCATCTTAACGATGGGCGCCACATGGTCCGCTAAGGTGAAAGAGGTGGCCACAGGTTTGCTGGTGCCTGCGAGCAAGGCATAGGCTGTATTGATATCCAAAGCCTCCTCTCCAACCAAATCGGTGGCAACGCAGCAACGGGTAAACCAGCTGACATTGGTCAATTGGTCCTGAAGCCGGGCAAAATCATAGAGGTCCTGCAGCGTTGATGCACGATAATCGCCACTGTCCAAATCCAAAGTCTGCACCGCCGCGCCTCCGGTGCCAAAATGCACCCGATCCCCACCCACTTCGATGCTGCGCGCGGGATCCCGGCCGTGCAAAGTGATGGTTTTTGGAGCAGCGGCAACGGCCTGCGCAATCAAGCGACGCGGTATATAAATCCGCCCAGCTTCGAATCGAGCCCCCTGCTGCACAAAGAGATCCCGCAAGCGGTCCGGCACCTCGCCAACCCCAAGCTCTTCGAGCAAGCGCAGGGCGACATCGTAGATCTGCTCCATATCAGACATACTCAAAGGTTTATATTGCCCGCCAAACCCTCCGGGGGGCGCGGGATTTATCGGCAAGGCTTTACTGCGCCGCAGATGTCGCCCCGCTCTGCCACCTGTTGCGCGCGCCATAACACTCCCTTCGATTACTTTTGCAGGCACCGTCTCGCGCGCGCAGGCTTCGGTCAAGGAAAATAACCGCGCTGTCAGACTATCAAATGGCGGAAAAATATTTTCAAAACCCCTTCCAATGTGCCAGGAATAAGGTGCAGATCAGGAGGCAGGCAATGAAATCTCAAGCACGCGTTGTGGTTATCGGCGGCGGAATCGCCGGTTGCTCAACCCTTTACCATTTGACCCAGGAGGGGTGGAGCGATGTGGTTCTGGTGGAGCGCGATGAATTAACCTCCGGCACCACCTGGCATTCTGCGGCGCAGGTCACCAATTTCGGCATGTCGCAGGTGATGATTGGTCTCAAAAGCCATTCAATCAAACTCTACAAAGAACTGGCCGCAGATCCTGAATACCCGGTCGGATATAACTTTGGAGATGGCGGCATCCGTCTGGCCAATACGCAAGCTCATATGGACGGATACGCGCATTTCACCAGCCTGGCCAAGGGCATGGGGGTTGAGTTCGAAGTGCTGGATGCACAGGAATGCGCGCGGCGGCATCCGTTAATTTCGACCGAAAACCTAATGGGCGGCCTCTGGGATCCAAGTGATGGGCATATCGATCCGGCCCAGCTCTGCCAAGCCTTGGCACGCCGGGCCCGCGCCGCCGGGGCTGAGGTCTACCGTTTCACCTCTGTCACGGACCTGACGCAACATGCCGATGACAGCTGGACGGTGCACACGGACAAGGGCGATATTCGCGCAGAGATTGTCGTCAACGCCTGCGGGTACCGGGTCAATGAGGTTGGCGCTATGATGGGAGTAGAGCATCCAGTCGCAAGCATGGAGCATCAGTATTTCATCACCGAAGATATGCCGGGCGTTATGGAGGCCGGGCATCGGATCCCAC
>OCVQ010001900.1_pt1 | contig 14821 bp, 14 predicted proteins | sample 1539061 | NCBI WGS metagenome assembly OCVQ01 (sample SAMEA3355526, study PRJEB22509) | marine metagenome | biome: marine; feature: river plume; material: water | place: USA | collected 2010-08-08 | depth 0.5 m | reverse complement strand
CGCACCCATAGCTCAGCTGGATAGAGCGCTGCCCTCCGAAGGCAGAGGCCAGAGGTTCGAATCCTCTTGGGTGCGCCATTCAAACCATTGATATATAACAATATTCAAACGCAGCGATATGCTGATTGCGCCTTAAATAGCGCTTTTTAGCTATGCACAAAACGTGCACACGACCCATAAACTCATTACAAGTTATTGATTTATAATGTTTATTTTAATTATTAAGTGCCCTCCGAAGGGCGGCGGTAGAAACCCCGAATTCACTCACTGCCTCATCATCGTATGATTTTGAGGAACCGATAACGTTGCATTTCTAGAAAAGTTCTAGCGAATGAGTCGGTTTTCTACCGACCCCACGCAACGTGACCACGAGCGCATTTATATTCTTTCAGAAGGGTCCCACTCACAATCTGGGTTTTGCCCGTGAAGTACATTGAAAGATCATCGACAACACACTTCCCGGAGGCATAAGCTGCCGAAGCCATAAGAACCGTTGCCAATACACCAAATTTTAAAGTTTTAATCACCGACCGTCCCCTGCAAAGTCTCTAGAGCGTCGAGCTTAATGTATTTGAAATGCAACGCAACAGAATAAAAGCGCCAACAGAACCCCGTCGAAGATAACCCTCACAGCGGGTTGCATTTCCTATTCTTACGTCGAGATTTTGCAAGACCCCAGCGACGTTGGCAGTAAACAGACAACAGTACTTGAGGGACTTACCAACGGGGGCGTCCGGCTCCAGTTCCGCAGGCAAACTCAAGCCATCGGTATGCTTGACTTCCAGGTATAGCCCGTTCTTTTGGTTGAGCCTCGCTCGAGTGGCTCAAAGCCTTACCCGAAGCGCTGAAAGTGGTCATACTCAGCTCTTGCCAAGTGCCTTGCCGGCAATCAAAATGAACACTGGCAATACTTGTTCTGAATTTGACCCTCTTATCCCGTATATGATCGCCACGGATCCAAGTCGTTAAGGAATACCCATCCCTACGCTCCAAATCAGAACCCAAAATGCTGAAATCGATGCGCTCTCCCACCTTAGCCAAATTTGCACAGACTACGACCCTATCCCCGGTGGGCACAAAATCGGCACCATAAGGTGCATACCTAAGCAGCCAGTCACGATCGAAGCCAGCGATGTCGGAACTTGCTGATTGTGCGAACCCCGCTACGCTGCCGTTCGCCAAGAGAAGCGAAAGTCCTAAGAAAACTGAACTTATGCTGTGCTTCATATGCGCCTCTAAAACTCAATTCTAGCATTCAGTGTTAACACGGGGGACAAAGGTGGCTATTTTTCTACAAGACTGTCAATGCAATCTCTCCACATATCGCTCGCAGCCGCTATTCCAGTAAGAGAAAAAGATACATTGGTGCTCGAACCCACAGAAATTGTGAAGTCGGTTGCTCCGAAATTATAATAGTGCAGATTAAGGTCTTCAAGCGAATAAAACCCTACTAAGCTCTTTGATGCATCATCATTAGCTCGCACTTTGAAAAGTCCAATATTGTTTTTTCCTGCTCCATCTTCATCCGCAAAAAATTCAATTTCAGTACTATACTCCTTGCCGTCTTCGAGTTCAGAGAAAGAGTTGTCCTGCAAAGATAGCGTTATTTCATCATCATTGGGGTATATTGCCATCATAATGGCGGTATATCCCTTATACGTTTTTACAACAACGCAACGGGAATTATCATCAGAGGAATATACCTCCCAGGAGGAATTCACTCCTTTGTACTCCTTAGCGTATGATACTTGAAATGTTGAAAAATAAATGACAGCCGCTAATGAAATACATTTCAGAAGGTCTTTAACATTTTTCACAATTAATTCCTTTTATGCCGATAACCTTGCCCTCATCCCACGGGTCAAGATGGAGAATTTGACCTCCTCTGGACCAATGGATCGCTAAGGTGCGGTCGCAGCGCAAACCGCTTCCAGTACCACCTCGCTTACAGTTTCAGGAGCAATAGGTGTAATTTCTTGCTCGTGGGTCTGCCACGTAAATGCCTCTACTTTCCCGTCAGGATAATAGATGATAGCGCTCAAGAGGGTGTACGTCCTTCTCGAGCAGTCGTATCGATATTGGTCCTTTTCCTCACGATATTTGACGGCATTATTGCGTGAGTGATCCAATTTTCTCCAAACCGTAACTTGGTTTCCGGAGCGCTGAATCGTGTCTGAATCGTAATAATAGTCCGCACCGTTGTCGTGAGTTGTTACATAAACCCAATTAGCGGCAAAGGCGGGTGTTGCTGCCATTAAGAACGCTGTTGCCGCTACCAGTGTATTGATACGTTTCATCTCGCTCCCCCTGTTGCAATGATGCATTATTAGAGAACAACGTCTCTAATACAATCTTGTAAGCGCCCCCCCTCACTCGATAGCAGTTCTGATACAAAACATCACCGCATCTACAAACTATAACAGAACAAAAAAATCAGCTTAAATACCTGTAAAACCATTTGAATATACAGAATTTTGCACACCTAAAAAATGCACAAATCGTGCACACGCCCCAGAAATGTATAATAAGTTATTGATTAATAACGATTATTTTAATCGTTAAGCACCCTCCGAAGGCAGAGGCCAGAGGTTCGGATCCTCTTGGGCGCGCCATTTTATACAATCTTTTACCCCTATTCTGTGTTATACGCTGAGCGCACTTAGAAGATTGGGCGCTTTGCCAGAACCGTTGCATCTGCAAAAACATGGCAGATCGGGTTTGGTAAAACGTAATGATTAAGTTACATTGATGGGAAGCACCACAATTCATAGGTTAAGTACAGCATATTGGCAGGAATAACGGGGACCTTTCATGCATGTCAGCGACTCAAACGGAGAGTTGACCTTCAAACGAACTCCGAAAGGATGCACGGTTCTCGTCGTGGACGATGACCCGATTTGTCTGGATGAATACCGCGATACGATCGTTAATCTGGGCTATGATGTGGTCTGCGCAGGCAATGCGTCGGAAGCGCTCAAGAAGATTTCGGATTCCCCAGATATCGGCATTGTGCTGACCGATTTGGAAATGCCGAGCATGAACGGCATTTCGTTGCTCTCCGAAATTGCGGAGCGGTTTAAACCAAACCGGCCGATAGTAACATTGGTGGTAACGGCCTATTCAAGCCTTGAAGTTGCCACCATGGCAATGCAATCGCAGGCGACTGATTTACTCAGCAAGCCCGTGTCGATGGATGATTTGGCGACCGCACTACGGCGCGCCACCGCCAGTCATTCCGCGTTGGCCAACCTTTTCCAAATCATGGCACTTACCAAGCGACTGGATCCGCAGGTATCGCAGGACAATGTCGATAAAGACGCGCGGCCAACGCATGAAGATTTGCAAGGTTTCATCCGGCTGCTGTTGAAGTTCCAACATAATAAATCGAAATATTTCGACCCCGCTGTGCTGAGCGGCCCTTCGTGGGAAATATTGCTGGACCTCGCAGAAGCAAGCCTGCGTGGCGAGCCTGTGCCCGCATCAAGCGCATCGGCAACGACCCTCGTTCCCCTCACCACCGCGCTGCGTCATGTAAACCATCTGGTTGAGGCTGGCTTAGTTAAACGCTCGACGGACCCAACAGATAAACGCCGCACATTGCTGGAGCTGGAGCCTGAGGCGCAAGCTGCCATGCAGCGCTATCTGGAAAATGCTTGGAAGCTTAAGGCACAAGAGGTTTAATCGGGCAGAAGGTTCGTTTAGACTGCGGACGCGACAAGACGCAGCAGTTCGTCGCTATCCATCGGTTTGCGTATGAACATCCAACCGGGTTCAAGCGATGCTGAATCGGGCACATATCCGCTCATCAATATCGTCTTGATCGATGGCTGACTAAGCTTGGCCAGCTTGGCGATTTCCGTGCCGGGTTGCCCGGGCATAACAATATCCGTCAGCAACAGATGGTAAGCCTGCTGCTCCAGTGCCTGCACGGCCTGTTCCCCTGACGCACATGGGGTAACCACATAGCCTTCCGCCTCCAGCATTTCGGCCAGTGCCTCAAGCGCGTAAGGTTCGTCCTCGACCAAAAGTATGTGCCGCGTGCCAATGGCTGGTGCGTCAGCGGACTTTACGAATTCAGGGGCCATTTTGGTTTCGGTGGACGGATTTGCCAAGGGCAGATGCAGGTAAACCGTGGTTCCCTCGCCGACCTGCGATTCCAGCCAGACGTCACCGCCCATTTCCTTCGCAAAATCCCGGACGGATGCAAGGCCAAGGCCTGTTCCCTTTGGCTTTGACGAGAATAACGGCTCAAACGCGCGTGAAAGTAACGCTTCGTTCATTCCGCTGCCGCTGTCGGCGACGCAAATGGCAATATATGCGCTTGGTTCCGTGTCACCGCTGTCCGATGTGCTGGTGGCAAGGCCGCGCGTGATAGATGTTGAAAGCGAAATCAGCCCGCCATGCGGCATCGCCTCACGTGCGTTGATGAGCAGGTTGATAATGCAGTTCAGCAACCCATTATAACTGATAACGCTTTCGGCATTAGCAGCCTGTAAATCGATATCAAAGGTAATGCCCGAACCCACGACGCTATTCAGAAATGTGTCATTTTCCCGAATGAGGTCGTCGATGACGATAGGCAGCAATGTATCCGTTTGCTGCTGTGACAGTTTCATCAGCGACTGCGTAATGTTCGATCCGCGCGCAGCCGTTTCCCGAATTATCTGGGCAAGATTGCTGATTTTTTCATCATGGCCAAATTTACGGAGCAATCGGTCAGCGTTCAACCTGATGATGGACAGCAAATTGTTAAAGTCGTGACCCATATAGCCTGCGACCCGGCCTGTCCGCTCCAGAAGGCTGGCGCTGCGCTCTCGTTCATGGGCCAACTCAATCGCGGTTGCTTGCGACTCTTCAAGCATGGCCCGTTGCAACGAGATCAGCATAGTACTTAGCACGACAGGGTCGGCATAACCGAAGTCGTTCATATACAAGGTGCCATTGTTCATCGATTCTTCGGACAGAACATGCCGCACTGCCAAGATACAGCCCGTTTTGTCAAAAACCGCTGCACCGAATAAATGGGTCCTTCCACAGCGCGAAACGAGCCGGATAGGTTTAACGCCTTGTGTGTTGTCGAAAAATTCCTCGATATCGGTATGAACAAAGTCAAACACATCGGTGCATCGCATGCCGATCTGGATATCCGGCATATGTTCAACCACCGATGGCCCCATCGCTTTAATATGAAGCGAGGAGTCCAGACGCAGATATGCTGGCAGGAGGCTGGCAAGCTGCTGCTCCGTAAATGTCAGCAGCACGCGTTAACTTCCGTCTTGATATTGCAGTTCAAAGATGATCGAGTCTGCCTTATGCTCGGCGATCATCACGTCGCCTGTCGCACCAAAGCGTGTAATCAAACCATCGAACAGCCCCAGAACAAATTGCTCCAAACCGGTGCGATCCGACCGATATTCCACCATCAACTGCCCGGGCGCCTTCGATATTGTGGTGAATGAGGGTAAGCGCGCGCCGGGCATAGCTGCCCCCACCGCAAGATGTAATCTGTCCAGATTTTCAATGAAGCTGGCCAAATCTTGACCCGTGAAATTCATGATCGACGCGAGCGAACCGCGCTCGGCATATTTAATCCATTAGCGACCAAATTCGAAAAGGCAGGCATCAACGGATAAGTTCAACCGCGCGGACGCCTCCGAGATGATAGCGATGGTCAAGGCGTCGTCATACACCATACCCGTCAGCAGTTCGGTTGGCCCGATACCCAGCTTATGTTCGAGAGCGAGCCAAGCGTCTTCACCCAACTCATCAAAAACCATCTGCCGTACAGCCCGGTGAATCATGCCATACATAATGATTTCCCCTTAACTTTCGCGAGGCATGCCGTCATTTTCATCGCGCCTTTTTAAATCCTGCAAAAGCTTGGTAGCGCGCACGACTTGCTCTTCGATACGCACCATTTTCTCAACAAGATAATCAGAATTCTCACTTGGATGATTTGAAATCCTTGCGCGAATATTGCCACACGACAGCCTGATGATGTTTAACGGCTGCATGATTTCATGCAGCGTCTTGCTGTCTAGCTCATTAAGTGATTTCATCGAATTAACCGCAAATTGTATAAAAATTTATGAATTTCGACGCGTTTAATAGGCTGTCGTCGTCGATTTTGCAAACAAATGCCAAGCGGGTGTCGCCCTTAGCGCAGCCGAAAACTGTACCTAGGACGCGATCTCTAGGTCATTACAGTCGTCGGTCAGCAAAATACGCTGAATTTCCTGTTTCGTTTCCTCAGTCAGTTCCAGATACACACGGCGCTGGTCGCGCGGGTCGAAGCGACGGACGATGATATTTCGTTCGGTCATAATCGCAATGTGCCGCAGCGCTGTGGTGACAGGCGAAAATGACGCTTGGCAGGCGCTGGAAACGCCCGTGTCCAAACCGGAATGCTGCCGAACAAACAGGTCCAAAAGGATGAACCAAGCAGGGTCAGCAAACAGGTTTGCATCTGCAACAAGCCGCGAGCGGCGCTTGGCGATTTCGATAAGGTCGACGGCTTTTTTCACTGCCAGCGTCGTGGCAACATCGGCTGAATTGGAATCTTCGTCAAATATAGCTGCATCATGCGCATCCGCCTGAAAGGCGAGCAGCATCTTTTCCAGCTGCTTTCGCGTGAACGTAATGGGAACCTCGAAAGTGCGAATCTGGTCGTTGATGTCTAAATCATCTTGGAATTCGACCATTTTTCCCACCGGACGCAAACAAAATAAACCTCGTGGAGCTTTCCCAGACATCCACCAAGGTGATGAAAAATACCGAATCTTAACAACTAAGCATCGATGCGGCGCGCGCTTATCGCTTCAGCTGTGCGCCCTTGAGGTTCGCAAAGAAAATTGCACGGCATATCGCCACCGCTACGAAAGCAAATATAATCATTTTGCCACTATTTATCATTTTTCGATTATATTACAGATGCTTATGATCAGACGTAACCTCATTTGGTTACAATAGTTAGCAAAATATCATAGGGCACAATATGAATGAGCCTTTATCGAGATCGGCGGCAACATGTTGTGTGGTTGCCCCGACAATTTTGACATCATGATTACCCGAGCAACAACGGCGCAAGCTTTGCGCGTTGCCATGCCGCATCACCATATTGTGACGCGTGGAATATCGCGGCACGGCGGTGTAACCCGGCGTCGCAATCATGGGTAAAGCCAAAGCCACCGTGGAATTGGATCGCGCGGTCGGCGGCAAAGCTGTAAGTCGCATCTGCCGCGGCTTTTGCCATCCGCACGGCGATTTCGCCCATCCCCTGATCGCTAAAACTGTTCGCGGCGCTGTACAAATGCGACCGCGCTTTTTCATAGTCGACATAGGCGTCAACGGTCGGATGTTTGAGCGCCTGATACTCACCAATGATTTTGCCGAATTGTTTGCGCGTTTGCAGATAGCTGACGGTGTAATCGATCACGCTCTGCGCACCGCCGCACATTTCGGCGCTCTGCAACAGATTGGCGGCTTGCTCGACATGCGTCAATGTGGACGTGGCGCGCGCGACGTCGAGCAATGCGGTGCGGGGTACTGACAGACCATCGAGTGACACCGCAAAGCTGCGCTTGGTTTCGTCAATGATGGATTCGCGGCGCAGACGGCCAGCGACATCATCCGCGGTCAAAGCAACAAGCGCTGGTTTGCCGTCAAGCATGACCGATGCGATAATGACATCCGCGCTTTGCGCCCAAAGCACAAACTGCTTTTCACCGGACAACAGGATGCTGTCGCCATCAACCTTGGCCGTCGCGGTGATGTTCAGCAGGTCCCAGTCGCCATGCGCTTCGGACAGCGCGAGTGTGCCAATCGCACCTTCGGCAAGCTTCGGGAGCCATTCAGCGCGCTGCGTGTCTGTTCCGCCAGCGATAATCGCCTGAGCCGCCAGCGTGGATGCGACCAACGGCGAAGCCATCAAATGCCGTCCCATTTGTTCCACCACCGGCACAACTTCGGCCATGGTCAGCCCGACGCCATTATGCGCTTCTGGAATAGCAATGGCCGTCCAGCCCAAAGCCGCAATTTCAGCCCAGATGTCCGCGTCATAGCCAAGATCGCTTTCCATCAACTTACGGACGCGATCGATTGGTGATTTGTCGCGACAAAAGGTTGTCGCCACATCCAGCAACTCAATCTGCTCTTCGCTATATCCTAAGCCAGGCATCTGCATGTCATTCTCTCCTCGCGCCGTTGCATTCACTATGGCGCGAGGCGATGGACAAAATCAAGGCGATTTAACCGACCGGTTAAATTGCACCTTATGCCTGTTCGAGAACTTTGCGGCCTGGACGGACTTTCATTTTGTGGCCAGCCTTGGTGGCGAGCGACACATCCTTGATCGTTTGCATGAACACCCACTCGTTCGTCGCAGCCTGCGGCGTCAGCGCCAAGTGCATGTAACCACGGTTGGATGTGTCCACCCAACGCAATTCCTGCTTATTGCCTTCAAGCAGTCCGCGCGCGACAGTGGACGGATCCGTCCCTTGCGTTGCGCTTTCGAAGCCGGGCGAAGACACGCTGTGGCCTCCAAACTCTACACCGGCGGGTTTGCCACCTTCTGGCAGGTCGTAAGCCCATCCGTTGTGGCTGTCGCCTGTGATCACGACAAGGTTGGCATCGGCGCGCTGCGCAGCGGCCAATATGCGTGAACGCGCCGCTGGATATCCGCCCCAATTGTCGAGATTGTAAGGCAGGCCTGCCTTCGCCGCGGCGATGCCCTGACGCACAAAATTCCGCGTCCGCTCCGGCGCATCTTTCGGGAACCAATCAATGGCGGATTCTGGGGTGTAGTTATAGCCCATGTTGGTACCCGAGCCCAAGACAGTCCAAGTCGATTTGTTGCGGCCTATGCTGCGCGACAGCCATGCTTCCTGTTCCGAGCCAAACATGGTCATCGACGGATCTTGCCAAGCGCCGTCGCGAAACTCGGCAAAGGCCTTTGCCGGATCTGCCGCGCGCATCAGGTCGCCATGAAAATAGGGCTTGGAGCGCGCGACCGCCCGCGTGTCGGTGCGGTAATAAGTCGCAAGGTCGCCTATTGAATATTCTTTCCAAGGCTGTTCACCGACGGGCAACCATTCGCGCCAGACCTGCATCGCTGCATTGCGACGGGCATTCCAGTCGCCTTCGTCGACGCTATGGTTCTGCGCGCCGCCTTCCCAAGCGTCATTCGCTGTTTCATGATCGTCGGTATTTACGATCATCGGGAAATTGGCGTGCAGTGCCTGCAATTGTTTGTCCGAACGATAGCTGGAATAGCGTAAGCGATAGTCCGCCAAAGTCAGAATTTCGTCAGCAGGAAAAATGCGCGCCGCAAATTTCGCGCCGCCATCATAACCACCGCGTCCATATTCATAGATATAGTCGCCCATGTGCAGCACAAGGTCGATGTCGTTGCGTGCTGCGGCATGGCCATATGCGTTGAATTCGCCAAAGCCCAAGTTCGAGCATGAAAACACCGCGATGTTGAAATTGGACGTTTTGCCCACGGGCAATGTCTTCGTGCGACCAACGGGCGATATGCTGCCGTCGGGCGCAATGAAGCGGAACCAGTGCCATTTGCCCGGCGCGAGATTATCGACCGTAATCTTCACGGTGTGGTCGCGCCAAGGACCCGTTACCATTTGACCACCGCCGGCTATTTTCGAAAAATCCTGGCTTTCGGAAATTTCGACGCGGACTTTGGATGGACCGCCGGTCGGGTTTACATAACGTGTCCACAACAGCACGGAGTCGGGGCCAGGCTCACCACTGGCAACATTATGCGTAAAACCGGTAAGGCCAAGCAGCGTCTGCGCCATGGCGGCTCCGCCCGGCAGCAATAAGCCACCAATGCCAAATCCTGCGGTTGCCAACAAATTGCGGCGATTGATAAAAAATGACATCCCTTGCTCCCCCGATGACCCGATTCAATATACTGAGTATCGCGCTAGTCAGCGGCTGTTGCAACCTTGTGACATGAAATCGGTTCATGCCCGCTGATGATATATGAAGCGGTCACAGTTGCGTGCGCAGCGACCACAGTTCCGGAAAGGCGCGCTTGGACACGGTGCTATTCAAATAGCTCACGCCGGCTGTACCACCCGTACCCGTCTTACCGCCAATGATACGCTCGACGGTCAGGACATGCTTGTGCCGCCACGTCGCCATTGCATCGTCCAGATCGACGAGCTTTTCGGCCAGCTGGTACAATTCCCAATATGTGTCAGGGTTGCGATAGACCATGAGAAACGCGGCTTCGACCTCCGGCGAAAACACATGCGCCTCGCTCCAGTCGCGCTCCAACAACGCATGCGGTATGTCGAACCCCGCGCGTGCCAAAGCGGCAATGGCATCATCCCAAATGCTGGGGTTCTTGAGTGCGTCGGTCATTGCCGCATGCGCATCTGGCCTGTCTTCCTGATATTTCAAAAATGCCGACGATTTAAGGCCGAGCAAATACTCTACTGTGCGAAACTGGTCCGACTGAAAGCCAGAGCTTGGCCCAAGGACATGCCGGAACCGTGTATATTCGGACGGCGTCATCGTCGACAGCACATCCCAGCTGAGCGTCATCACCGCCTGAATACGGCTAACGCGCGCTAACGCCTTATAAGCAGGCACCAGCGCATCGTTCCGAATTTGCGATCGCGCCAGTTGAAGCTCGCGGATGATTTGTTTCAGCCAAAGCTCTTTGGTTTGGTGGATGATGATGAAAAGCATCTCATCATCCAAATCGGACTGCGGATTCTGACAATCCAGAAGTCTGTCGAGCGCGAGGTACCGCGCATAGGTCATTGGGATATCGGGTTGGGATGTATCGGCCATCCCGCAACCTTACTGTTTCAAATGAAACTATCCACCCACTTTTCGGCCAGTGCCTCGGCTTCAGCAACGCTGAACGGCGCGTTGCCCAAACTCAGTTCCAACCACAAGCCATCGACCAACGCGGTCAGCGCCACCGCGGCGAGCCGTGTATCCTTTGGCGCGTTGGGACAGGCGGATATCAGCCTTTCGATATCCTGTCGGTTTTCCGCGTAAAGTTCATCGTGAATTTGTCCGATTATGGGCGTCGTTCGCGACAGGCTCCAAAAGGCGAGCCATGTCGCGAGCAAAGCAGGGTCGGCAATGGGTTCACGAAAACTGGCGGTGATAAACCCCAGCAATCGTCCACGCGGATCTGTTTCGGGAACCATAACAACGGCCGCGTGCATCGCTGCGGAAACGCGTGTCCCCGTCGTCCGATATGTTTCCGCGATCAGCGCATCAATTCCATCGAAATAATGCCGCAACAACCCCGGTGATACGCCAGCTTCCTCGCAGATCGCACGTACCGATACGCCCTGCGCTCCATAGGTCGCCAGACAGCGCGCACAGGCCGCGATTAAGGCATCTCGGCGGGTATCGGCGCTTTCGCGGGTGAAGGCTTGTCGCGCGCTCATCGAGTTGTTATACACTCGTATAACAAGGAGAGCAAGATGTCCGAATCAGACCTGCACATAGAGCGTGACAATCTGGACGGCTGGAGCCTGCCAGCATGGACCTATGATGATCCTGAATTTGCAGCGCTTGAGGTCGATCGGATTTTCCGTCCCTCATGGCAAGTCGTTTGCCATGTCAGCGATGTCGCAAACAGTGGCGACTGGCATAGCCTCGATTATATTGGCGAAAGCGTCATCGTCGTGCGCGGTGCGGATCAAGTGTTGCGTGCCTTTACCAATGTCTGCCGCCACCGGGGCAGCCGCTTGGTCGATGGATCGGGCGGATGCGCCAAGAAACTTGTGTGCCCTTATCATGCCTGGACCTATGATCTTGATGGCCGCCTGACGGGTGTTCCGGACAGCGCGTCCTACCCCACTTTGGACAAGGACAAAGCGGGCCTTGTCGCCGTCGACATGGAAATCTGGCGCGGTTTTGTCTTTGTCCGTCTGGAAAGCGGCGGCCCGTCGGTTGCCGACATGATGGCGCCTTATGAAGACCAAGTCGCGCCCTATCGTTTTGAAGAACTCAGGGCACTTGGCCGTGTGACGATGCGACCGCGCGCTGTGAACTGGAAAAATGTCGGCGACAATTATTCCGATGGCCTGCACATTCCGGTGGCGCATCCCGGCCTCACGCGGCTGTTCGGCAAAAGCTATGGCATTGAGGCAGAGCCACATGTCGACCGCATGTGGGGGGACCTTGTTGACCGTCCATCGGCCAACTGGTCAGAGCGCGGCTATCAGAATCTGTTGCCGCCAGTGCCGCACCTGCCCGCCGCCAACCAGAAACGCTGGCTGTACTTCAAACTTTGGCCATCGGTCGCCTTCGACATTTATCCCGATCAGGTCGATTTCATGCAATGGCTGCCAACTGGCCCCACCAGCTGCATCATCCGCGAGATTAGCTATGTCTTACCTGATGACCGCCGCGAAATGCGTGCTGCACGCTATCTCAACTGGCGGATTAACCGGCAAGTAAATGCCGAAGACACCGTCCTCATCACCCGCGTGCAGCAAGGCATGGCTAGCCAAAGCTTTTCCATGGGTCCGCTGTCCGACACGGAAGTTTGCCTCAAAAGCTTCTGTCGCCAAATTCGCAACATCATTCCCGAGGCGCGCCTCGAACATCGCCCTGCGCAGGGTTGGAGCAAAAAATGACACAAAAATATGACGCACTCATCATTGGCGCTGGCCACAATGGCCTTGTCTGCGCCTTTTATCTGGCACGCGCTGGCCTAAAGGTGCGCATCGTCGAACGCCGTGATGTCGTGGGCGGTGCAGCCGTGACCGAAGAATTCCATCCCGGTTTCCGCAACTCGGTCGCAAGCTATACCGTCAGCCTGCTTCAGCCCAAGGTCATTTCGGACATGAAACTGGCCGACCATGGCTACCGTGTCATTGAACGCCCGATATCGAATTTCCTGCCACAAGAAGATGGCGGCTATTTGAAACTGGGTGGCGGGCTGGAGCGTACACAGGCCGAATTTGCGCGCTTTTCAAAACATGATGCCGCAGTCCTTCCCGAATATTATCATATGTTGGAAGGCGTTGCCGACGTCCTGCGCGATCTTGCGCTGAAATCGCCGCCCAATGTCGGTGACGGGCTGAAGACATTCATCGATGCCGCCGTGCAGGGTCGCGGGCTGATGAAGCTCAACCTGTCGCAGCAACGTGACGTGCTGGAACTGTTCACAAAATCGGCGCGCAGCTTCCTCGACAGCTGGTTCGAAAGCGAAGCGGTCAAGGCGGCGTTCGGTTTCGACGCGGTCGTCGGCAACTATGCCAGCCCGGATACGCCCGGCAGCGCCTATGTTTTGCTCCACCACGTCTTTGGCGAAGTGAACGGCAACAAGGGCGCATGGGGACATAGCATTGGCGGCATGGGCGCAATTACGCAAATCATGGCGAAGGTGTGCGTTGCCCTTGGCGTGGAAATCAGCCTTGAAGCGCCGGTGTCCCGCGTGCTGGTCGATGGCGAAAAAGTTGCTGGCGTCCGGTTGGAAAGTGGCGAGGAAATCGTCGCCGACCGCGTAATCTCCAACGTTGGGCCCAAGCTGTTGTACGAACGCATGTTCGACGATGCCGATTTGAAACCCGAATTCAAACGCCGCGTAAAAGGGTTCAAGGCGGGCAGCGGCACGTTCCGTATGAATGTCGCGCTTTCCGAACTGCCCAAGTTTACGTGCCTTCCCGAACCCGGCGAACACCATCAATCGGGTATCATCATTGCGCCAACGCTTGATTATATGGACCGCGCGTTTCTTGATGCAAAGCGCGATGGTTGGTCGCAAAAACCGATTGTCGAGATGCTGATCCCATCCATCATCGACGACAGCCTCGCGCCTGCAGGGCAACATGTCGCGAGCCTGTTCTGCCAGCAATTTGCGCCGGAGCTTCCGGATAATGCAGATGGTTCCAAACGCGATTGGGATGCCGAAGAGGGCAAGGCGGCCGATGTCATCATCGACACAGTAGAGGCCTATGCACCGGGTTTCCGCGCGTCAGTCCTTGGCCGGCAGATACTGAGCCCCAAGGGTCTCGAACGCAAATTCGGGCTTGTGGGTGGCGATATCATGCACGGGAATATGAGCCTCGACCAATTGTGGTCAGCACGTCCTATCTTGGGCCATGGCGCGTATCGCGGGCCGTTGAAGGGCCTGTATATGTGCGGTGCAGGCAGCCACCCCGGTGGCGGCGTTACCGGCGCTCCGGGCCATAACTGCGCTGCTGAAGTGCTCGCCGACAGAGGCATACTGAAACGAATCTTCGGCTAACCCATAATGAAAAAGCCGGATCTATACAGATCCGGCTTCTCCCCCCTGTCGCCCTTGGCGACAAACTTTATGTCATTCATTTAATGACGAATTTCACCTTCCTTCCCTACAAATTTTTGCAGGGAAGAAAAGCGAACAATTGTCAAAAATCGCGTGAGAACTTCACGCCGATCAGCCGTGGCTTGATCAGCACGTCGTAAAATGCACCGCCAGTTGGCGTCGCAGGCGTCACGTCCGTACCGCAAACGGTTTCAAGGCATTGGACGCCGGTGTTCACGATACCGCGTGTGTCGAACAGGTTCGTCGCAAACGCCTCGATCGTCCATAGGTCGCTCTTCACGCCCACGGAAAAGTCAGCGGTCGTGTAGGCGCCTAAATCGCCCTTGATTGCATTTTGCGCAGGCCGCAAATCGCTCTTGCGACTTCCGATATGGTTGACGGCAAATTGAACATGACCATCCCAGTCAGCGACGGGGAATTCGTAACGCGCGATGGCGTTGCCCTTCAACTTGGCTGTCACAGGTAGGCGTGATCCAGCCTCTGCGAGCAAGGAATTGCCCGGTGTCGAACAATCAA
>OCVQ010001899.1_pt1 | contig 14823 bp, 17 predicted proteins | sample 1539061 | NCBI WGS metagenome assembly OCVQ01 (sample SAMEA3355526, study PRJEB22509) | marine metagenome | biome: marine; feature: river plume; material: water | place: USA | collected 2010-08-08 | depth 0.5 m | reverse complement strand
TGGACATTTATTTTTTGTCCAATTTTCATTTTCGTCGTCAATTCTTTTCTCGTTTTTATAGATTATTTCTAAGTATACACCTAAAAATCAGATTTAAACTCAAACACATCATCATCAATGGTTTTGTTTGCTAATGCGTATTCTGAATTAGTGCGTTCAAAGAAATTAACTTTGGATTCAACACTGATAAGTTCCATAAAATCAAATGGATTTTGAGAATTGTATATTTTGTCATATCCCAATTGTAAGCACAATCTATCGGCAACAAATTCAATATATTGACACATAAGATTAGAGTTCATTCCAATCATACGACAAGGGATAGATTCAGTAATGAATTCCTTTTCAATTGCAACAGCTTCAGTAATAATTTCATATATTTTAGTAGTAGATAGGCGATTTTCTATCTTGGAATAAAGTAAAATAGCAAATTCGGTATGTAATGCTTCATCGCGAGAGATTAGTTCGTTCGAGAAGGTAAGTCCAGGCATAAGCCCACGTTTCTTAATCCAGTAAATAGCAGCGAATGAAGATGAGAAGAATAGACCTTCCACGAGAGCAAATGCAACCAATCGTGTAGCAAAGTCACTTTCCTTGTCATTTAACCATTTTTGAGCCCAATTAAATTTTTTGGTAATACACGGATAATTCTGAGTAGCTTGGAATAATTTGGTCTTTTCTTGGCCGTCCTTAATATAGGTATCAATCAATATACTGTACATTTCAGAATGAATAGTTTCAATCGCTATTTGGAACGCATAAAACGCCCTAGCCTCGGACGGTTGGACTTCATTCATGAAGCGTGTTCCAAGATTATCAGTAACCAACGCATCACTACTAGAAAAGAACGCAAGAATCATTTTTATAAAATTTTGTTCGTCTGAATTGAGTGAATTCCAGTCATTTAAATCTTGGGCTAATGAAATTTCTCCAGTATGCCAAAAAGAGTCAATCGACCGTTTATACATGTCCCAAATATCATTGTACTGAATAGGGAACATAACATATCGGTTTTCATCAGGATGCAGTAAAGGCTCTTTTTTTTGAATAGCGGTCATTTGTTGTCTAAATAATATAGATGGTAGATATTTATTTCATTTATTAATTATATTTATTAGATTGAAATGCTAATAAAAGTATTTAAAAGTTTGTCTACGTAAGCATAATGATGTAAAATATAGGTGTAAAATATAATGTAGACGTATAGTATAAGACTGAAATAATGAAAAAAATCTCGTGTGAACGCGATGATTTTATAGGCGATGAACGGTCAGACAATAAGAAATATGGAAGAAAGACAAAAAAAACAAACGACAAAGAAATAGTAAAAGAATACAAGCAAGATATAGAACGAGAAAAAACAATAGCAAATCAACGCGCATATTATGAAAACATCCACCATTTGTCAACGAATGAGAAAGCAATATTTGAATCAAAATTTACAAGTCCAAAGAATCAGAGTCAAGAATATTACCTCAGTCAGTTGAAACATAAAAATAAAAAGATAGTAGTAGCGACGGGACCAGCAGGTACAGGTAAAACACTCTTTGCGACAGAATGGGGTGTGCGAAATTTTTTATTGGGAAACTATGAAAAGTTAATTTTTACCAGACCATCAGTGACTGTAGACGAGGACTTAGGATTTTTACCAGGAACATTAGAAGAAAAGATGGCTCCATGGGTACGTCCAATTTACGACATATTATATACATTTATTACACCAAAAGAGGTAACTACGCTAATAGAAGATAAAATTATCGAAATATCCCCATTAGGATATATGAGAGGTAGAACATTTAAAAATTGCTGGATAGTTGCGGATGAAATGCAGAATTCGACAGTGTCGCAAATGAAAATGTTAATGACGCGTTTGGGTGAAAACAGTAGATTAGTAATAACTGGCGATTTAGAACAATATGATAGAATAAACGAAATAAACGGGTTAGAAGACTTCTTAGATAAATTTAAGGGTAAACGTTCATCAAGTATTACAAGCGTAGAATTTAAAAAATCAGATATTCAACGAGAAGAAGTAGTAAAGGAAGTATTAGACATATACGGTGGTGATATTCCGATATGTTACACATTAGAAGAGCAATACGACATAAGTAATTCGAATGATGATATTTAGGTGTAGAATATTTTCGGCGTATAATTTATAAATGCTGTTTAAACTACCCAAAGTAGACAAATTATTAAAAATGAAGTATAACTTCAATCCGATTCTTCATAACCAGTTAGTATTATATTTATTTTTATTTATGACATTAGTTCAAATCGTGATATTTGTAAGTAATAATGATACGACAGGTATCGTGTTAATGTGTTTAGTTGGACTGTTAATGTCATTCTTTAGCAAAAATATGATAGTTATTTTGTGTGTTGTATTAATCATTACACAATTATTAAGACAAGGTTTGAAAAAAGAAGGATTTGAAGATACCAAAGACTCAACAAAGGGCGAGGAAACGCCAAAGGACGAGTCAGCACCAAAGAAAGAAGATATAGAAACAAAAAAAGAGGAAACTCAGCAAAAGAAGGATGCTGTTGTGTCTAAGAAGGATGAGTCGCAAATGGACGAGTACGATATCCCAAATTCAAATGAACGTTCGGAGAAGACAAAGGATGAAATGAAGCGTCAAATAGAAGATTTAAAGAAGGACTATCCCGCATTTAAGGAATTACAAGACGATTTATTAGAGGGTCTTAAGAAGATGGACCCATTATTAGACAAAGCAGAAGCATTTATGAATAAGTATTCTCAATATAAAGTAGATAAACAATAAAAACATGTATAAGTAATATATACGTAGCACATATACATCCAGAATGTTTGGATTCATAAAAAGATTATTCAGTTTATTAACTATAGCAATTCAAGTAGGTATAGGATTAGCTAGAATATTTAAAGGAGTAGCACGAGAAATGATAGAACTTCCGGCCGCGATATCAATCGGTGCGATAGGCGCGTCAAGATTCATACAATCAGTATGGGTGTTTGGTATATCAAATTTCTTTTGTGGTATGAAACTAATGGATAATTTCACATCATGTGCTCTTTATTATTTATTGGAAATAATAGGTTCTATTTTGTATTTAATCCCTGCGTTAGTATTTATGGTGCTAGATTGGTTAACTGGGGGACAAAAAGTAGGGTCTCTTATTGAAAATACAGTATGGTCTCTTTTGGAGAAGTTAGACAGTCTGACAATAGATAATTTAGGATTTCATGTAATACATTTTTCGAAATCGGTTCGCGATAAATGCTACAATTGTCGCAGATTAAAACCAATGGCGTTTGTTCGTAAAGCAACCGATTTTGCCGCGGATATAAACGACCCAATAATACCATTAGCTACCGGTGGAATCCAAGATATGTTTACTGGATTTAAGCGTATAGTAAATGCGTTTGTTGGTTAGACGCTCTAAAATAATGTAGCCATACTATATAAAATATAATATGGCAAAGAAGTGTGCTCCCGGCGTTATATGTATAGAGAATATGACAATGTTATTAATCGTTATAATTTTAATAGGATTGGGGTTTGTATTTTATCAACATTTTATAGAGATTCGTAGAAATTATCACAGGGGGACTCTAGGTTTAGTACCTCAGCCAATACATCATGCGTTGAGTCATATGTCAGATAGAAATGATACAATAAATGACCCATATGCTCCTCCATTAAAAACACATGATGTGTATTATCCGAGAGGTTCCAGTGATATTCGCGGAATTCCTCAAGTAGCAGTTCCTGTGAATATTCAAACACGTGCATTAAATACAAATTATCAGCAAATGGGAATATTAACCCGTATGGGTAATAATGGCGAGCAAAATATACTTCCATTAATGGGAAGACGTATAATGAGTGGTAGAGATAAATGGCAATTTTACACAATTGCGAATAATGGAAATTTGAATACCAAACTCCCGATAAGTGTAAACGGAAAAAGTTGTACCAGTGAATATGGATGTGATGATATAAATAATGGTGATGTAGTTTTTGTTGAAGGATACAATGATACGTTCCAAGTAACGATGTACGAAAATAATTTGTTCCAATATATCCCCAACCTTTAGATGAATATTTTCAAAAATAAACTATATCTAATTTATATATACTTTATTTATGTCAGACTCATCAAGATTATACCCTAATAAAAATAAAGAGTTTAATAACCATATTGTGATAGATTATCCAAGGGTTACTTTAAATAAGAATGAAGTTACAATGCCGACAGATAAACGCGGAGGGTTTACCGTACCATATCCAAACTCTTCGGCTGAAAATAATTTTTATTATACGGAGAAGGTTACCCAATTGAATTTTATGCATAAACAAATGTATATTAATCAAACCATTCATTATAATATTGACTCTATTACAAGTAACAATGATAGTATAGTAGGTGAATTAATTATCGAACATCATACACTAACGAGCACGAATAAATTATATTCATGTTATTTGTTAGAGACAAAATCTATATTATTAACAGATGAAAACGAGGTAGATAAGATATTGTCAATGACTGATAAACAATCAGACAACCTAGATGTTGATATGAATATGATTATACCAAAACAGGATGGATGTATAATATATAAAAGTAAAGGAAACTATGTGTGTGTATTTACCACTCCTATTATAATAAACACAGCATCAAAAGAACGTATTGTAAACAGTTTTGCTAGTACAACCACCTTATTTGATATTTCGCCGAATGATGGTAAATACATTGTTGTGCCTGGTAGTAACATATCAAAACGTGATGCGGAAGAAATATATATAGATTGCAACCCGACTGGGGTTAGCGAAGAGGAAGTAAATACATATAGTGTTCCAATTAATAGTAAAATGGCGTCAGACGCACAAGAAAGTGATTACATGAAAACGACCGTGAATTATGGATTATTTTTACTTACCGGATTAATTTCATATATAATCGTTCCTTTATTTTATAAAAACGTGGTTATTGACCCAAGCACAATCGCATTTAATATGGATACTGTAAAGAGATTTACACGTATTCGCAGTGCTGATATCTGGATAGGAATAGGATTTATCATTTTAATTTCGGCACTATTTGGTGCGGGTTCAACTAGTTCGGATATGTATTCAACAACTATAGCAATGTTTATATCAGTATTTTACATTTTATCTGTGGCATTGATACAACTTCAAAAAACCCAAACCGTATTCATGACAACAGAATATAAAAATACGAAAATCACATCCGTTTATGATTCAAATGAAGGGAAGAACATTAGCGCGTTCAATTTAGATGATATCGGAGATACATTATTATTAATGATGAAATTTGTATTTTTGCGAAGTGAAAATATATCGGCATTTATCGCAACTATGGTGACATTAGCAATTATTTTGGGAATACTACTAGGAGTGGGGGGTATAACCGGTAGTCAATTTGGTACTATATTCGGTTCGGCGGTAGTTCCATTATTAGTAATTATAAATACAATTATGCTTCTCAAAGTAAAGGAAGACGCATCTAAGAAGTAGATGTAGATGGAAAATATAACAAATGATTTTTATTATATTTTTACAGTTTGATGATTTAGAACATAGACGCACCACCAACATTCTCTGCGACGGGTTTGAACGTAGATGATGTGAATACACTGAGGTCACTCTTTCCGATAGGAGCCAATTGTTCTACTACTTCCTCTTCTAAAGAGACTGTTTTAACAGGGTTCATTTTCTTCATTTTTTCATCCTTTCTGGCTTGAGTCGGCGTATATTTAATCATAGCCGCTTTACCAGTTGCGTTGTTACTGCGACGGAACAACTCATATGCGACTAATACAAACAATACAGCAACCAGGGGATTTGCGTAGAAAAACAAATAGACAGAAAGAACGAAAAGACCGATAGTTCCCATAGGTGAATCAATCACCTTGGTAACCATATCAGGTAGGTGAACCGGTAATGCTAAATAAGAAATAAACATGACAATGACGGCAGTTTCAACATTAGAAAGAGATTCCACAGAGGATAAAAATTTCATTTTTGTATAATATAGAATACGATTATATTTTTCACTAGTTTATTCCAAGTAAATATTATACAAAATTGAAATATCCTAAAGTTACATAAATATATATACATTCAAATTATGAAAGGATTTAGACCTCCTTATCGAAAAAAAAATCCACCGACGTCAACGTCGACCGAATTTAAATTAACCTTCGAGTACAAAGAAAATGTCAGAAAGTCATCCTATATTGGTAAAAAGGGCTATACAATACCCAAAACAGTTATTACACAAGAAGATGAAGACGATTTACGAAAAGAATTATATGTAAAACCGTTTGTATTTGGCTCTACACAGAACACTGACGTGGGTGCGTTCCATGTATTTCGTGAAAACACAAACAAGTTTTATATACCCAGATTTTACGGAATTAAACGCTATGGACTGCCTGATAAATCCGAGATAGAAGCAGGAGACGATATAGCTGTTGAATTTACACAAACTGTTCGCGATTATCAAAAAAACGTGATAAATGTGTATATGAATCATATAAATACTCCTATCTGCTGTGGAAATGCGATAAATGGAAACGGTGGTATACTCGAGCTCCCGTGCGGATTTGGAAAAACTATTTGTGCGTTAAAAATGATATCAGATATTAAAAAGAAGACACTGATTATCGTGCATAAAGAATTCTTGATGAACCAATGGATAGAACGTATAAATGACTTTTTACCAAGTGCAAAAATTGGAAAAATTCAAGGTAAGGTATTTGATATAGAAGGAAAAGATATAGTAATTGGCATGCTTCAAACACTATATGATAAAGATTTAGGTGTGAATGCGTTTACTTCATTTGGACTAACAATTATAGATGAGGTTCATCGTATAGGTAGCGAACAATTTTCAAAAACCCTATTTAAAACTGTAACTCCGTATATGCTAGGTATATCAGCAACTGTAGATAGAAAAGATAAATTAACAAAAGTACTATATATGTATATAGGCGACAAGATTTATAGTGAAGGGCGAAAAGACGATGATGTTGTATGTGTTCGCTCGATTAATTATACATCTCGCGATACGGATTTCAATGAAGTAGAGTATGATTTTCGAGGTAATCCAAAATACAGTACAATGATTTCCAAGTTATGTAATTATGGACCGCGTAGTGATTTCATAATCAAGGTAGTGGGTGATTTATTGAAAGAACACGATTCAAAACAAATAATGATTTTATGTCACAATCGTTCATTATTAACATATTTATATGAAGGTATTTGTCATCGCGGGTTGGCTACTATAGGGTATTATGTCGGTGGAATGAAACAAAATGATTTACAAACAACTGAATCGAAACAAATAGTATTGGCAACGTATGCGATGGCCGCGGAAGCATTAGATATAAAAACACTATCATCCTTGATAATGGTTACCCCGAAGACCGATATTACACAATCTGTAGGGCGGATATTACGTGTAAAAGGAAATAATCCGATAATAGTAGACATTGTAGATAGCCATGATTTATTTCAAAAGCAGTGGGTCCAACGTCGAAGATTCTATAAAAAATGCAATTATCGTATTCGTCAAATAGATGGAGATAAATACCAGGGAATGGAATTAGATTGGAATACAGATAAAACTTGGAAATGGGTATTTGAACCCAAAGAGACAGACACTGAAAAAACAGAAAATGAAAGTGATAATGAAAGTGATGATGAAACACAACAAAAAATAACTGCGAAAAACGCAAAATGTTTGTTAGATGTATCAGAATTTGATTTTGATACATAAGAATGTAAAAATTGAAAAACTAAATCACACTCTAATTATGGTAACAAAATAAGTGTTATAACACATAACAAATCCAAAATGTCTTACGGAAAGTACTCTATCGCAATCAATCGCGCCATCGCACATGAACGTCCAGAATTACATAATAATCAGGCCGTACGTAACTTTGCGATGAATAAATACAAAGAATATGGATTGAATACACCTGAAGCACAGGAACATTGTGACAGAAAGGACGCCGGGCATATTATTGCTAGAAATTGTGGAGGACAAAATACAGCATCTAACTATATGTGGGAGGATAGACATGATAATCGGGCTCATGGGGATGCTCGGATTAAGTTATCTGAAATGAAACGAGCTGGGCGAAGATAAGACCATACAAAAACAAAACAAAACAAAACAAAACAATAAAATAAAAAATGTATAAATATGTATATATTTTTTATTGTTATACGTGAATATTTACTTGCGTCTATTACGTCGAGTGTTTTTTCTAGATTTATTCATTTTCTTACTTTTACGCATGGATTTGCCTTTACCTTTTCTGCTTGACGTCTTACGCTTCGATTTACCTCCCATTTGAGATGGTGCGTAACTATCCTTAAATACGTTGATATTATCTCCACCGGAAGTAGCAGTTGTTACTGTATCTGATAACACATTACCTTCAGTAAAGTCAAAGTTAGTTAGGCCGTTACCTGACATTATATAAATCTATGCAGATTTATAATTTCAACAATATAACAATTTTCAAGAAATAAAAGTATTTGGATATTAGATAAATACTAAATTGATTGATACTCCCAAGAAAAAGCTAAGTATAACGACTAAAGTTGAGATACATGTGCTATTTTTTCTCTCCTGCTAACCACTTTATTTGGAACCCATTTTTTGAATTTGTTATTGAAATTACATTCAATATATAAAACTTTATGAATATCTACATATTTATCAGCATCTATATTTTGAAAATCATCTTCATCGTCACTTTCTTCAATATAATCTAAATTGTCATTTTCGCGTATTTTACGAAACAATGAATTCATAAACACACTGGTTTTATAGTTAGGAATATACGCAACGTTATAATAAACCCGTTGATTATTCCGTCCATAAATAAAAAGATGATAGATATCAAACTGTATATCCGCCATAACTTGAAAAACGGTTGGATAATTATATTGTGATTTATGTAAAGACATTTTAAATGGAATTAAACTAATATCATCTAATGGATTTGATACATGGCGGGTTTGCTGTGGAAGATTAACAACATTTAATTTTTTATTCATAAAAACATTTACAAATGGGCGTTTTTCATAAGCACATCTATATTGAATGTGATGGATATTATACGGTATAGTATCAAAAACTTCACTTGAAATAGTATTGGGATAAGATTCAGTAGTTTCGTTAACAGTAATCTCCCAGAAGATACTGATATAGATAGGTAAACTACTATCTTGCTTTGTAATTTGACTGAACGTCTTGTTTAACATCGATAACTTATGTATAATATTCGTATTGTTAAGCGAAACCCCATGATAATATAAAATATCATCTACAACAATTGCCTTTGTTTCATTGTTCTCATCTGATATACAAGACCCATATAAAACTGTACCATATGCTAATTTAATGTCAAACTGAATATTTATCAATTTCCCCTTTGAAATCCGCTTATCTTTGTTTAATTCAAATAAATAACATACATCTGTATCTTCATAAAAGGTAAACCAGAGGAAGACCTTTTTCCCAGTAGGTATGGCGGTAGCTACATTATATGACGACGAAACTTTCGTATGTGAAATAGTTTCATAAGAAAGTTCAAATTCGGGAAATCTACAAGACAATTGACTCAGTTGTTCTTCAGTCAAATCGACCATCATTTATATTTAATATAAACTAACTTCTATATTGGTTTGCAAGTAAATTTATGGTGTAGTAATATATTGCTGGGTTTGCGAATTCATGAATGTTAATAGCTCTGTATTCATATCATCTACATTAATTTGGTCGTAAAAAATACCATCCCCATTAGTATCTTCTATAGGAAGTTGTTCCTTTTTATTATTTATTTCACTAACAAGCTCTTTGTATTTTTTGATTTGGGTGTTTACTAAATCTTTAACCCTGGGCTTTGTATAAGTATCCTTTAAGTACTCAAATCCACACTGTAATGTGTAAATAATCACAATAAATATAATAATTTTAAGCAATAGCTGTAAAAATGGATTAGATAACATTATATTTATTAGGTATACATAATCGCAATAATCATTTTATATAATTTTGACGAGAAACAAACAAAGAATATATATTATACAAAAATAATATAAAATATAGTATGTAGACCATTATATTATGTCTTCTGTATCTATTATCGTAATTGAAAAGGGTGGTAATATCAAGGAATTAAAGGTTAAAAGTTTTGATGAGACAGAGTTATATAAAAAAGGAGGATTTAAATCACCTACGGATTTCAAACAACATAACGTATGGAACCAGATCACATTAAATAATAGCACATATAATATTCATGTATATGGCAAAACTGTGGGTAGAGCAAATCAAGAAAACAAATATGAATTCCCACCACCCATTGACAAGACTTTGTTTTTTGGAAGTTGTATCTTAGTAAATAAAATAAATAATGTTCCACATAACCTTACAAGTAAAGAATGGAAGAGTATTTATAACCAATTATATGGCGGATTTGAAGAGTTAAGTGGGGATGATTCGACAGATGAAAGTATTGACCCAGATGAAAATCTACCAAAGACAAAAAGTGGTTATATGAAAGACGATTTTATTGTAGATGATGATTTTGAAGAAGAAGATGATGAAGACGACGAGGAAGGTAGTCTAACTGATATGCCAAAAAATAAACGAACAAATAAAAAGGCGAATACAGTCCCTCCCAAAACACCTGGACGGTCTAAAGCGCCAATCGCGTTTAGTACGTCTGATACAGAAGATGATATTGTATATACAAATGACATGGAATTAGAAGAAGAAGAATATCTATGATAGGAAAAATTGAAAGAATAATAGTGTAAATATTATAAGTTAATACAATATTTACACAATGCGTGAAATTAGTAATCCATCCGAGTTCCGTGCGAATATTTCACAGAAATTAAATAAAATAGTGGAAGATGAAGTTCTATCTATAAATATAGAACGAGGAGTATTTAATTATTCATTAAAAGAAGCTAGTACCAAGCGAATTATTAAAAAATGGGAAAATCCGCGTTTCGTTCAAATTTATTTAGACCGATTACGAACATTATATATTAATTTAAAAAATGCAGACTTTTTAAATCAAGTAAAAAATAGTGAAGTTCCACCTCAATCAATCGCGTTTATGACACATCAAGAAATGAACGCATCTCATTGGAGAGTTTTACTAGAACAAAAGATGATGCGTGATGCAAACAAATATACAAACAATATACAAGCATCTACTGATATGTTTACATGTAAGAAGTGTAAATCAAAGAGATGTACGTATTATGAATTACAAACAAGAAGTGCGGATGAACCAGCAACAATATTCATAACTTGTCTAGATTGTGGTAAGAACTGGAAATCATAAACTTATAGCATGTTATGAATCACGTACAAATTTAATAAAAAAACACCTATTGATAAATAGTATGTATATTGTATACCTTTTTTTACTATTGGAGAGAATTCATTTAATAGTTCATCAGTAACCAAGGGTAGAATGTAGTATTGAATGTCAATATCATTTTCATTCCCTTGAATTACATGGGTACTACTAGATATACCGGTAACATCTACAATTTCATACGGGTTTTGGTTCGAATTATCATGCGTAATATTTAATAGGGATTCTACTCGTTTTAATGAAATTTTACGTTTATTCCAAGACTTAGACGTACTAGCAATATTTTCTGCGAAGTAAGTTAATTCAGGTTGAAGCATACTATTGAAAATGTCACTATATTTATTGTCACGTGGGTTATAGTAATCATTTAACAATTCATTCACAAACTCTTCTTTCGACTGTTTATTCATACAAATTCCGCACTGATAGCCTAATATTCTGATTTCAGAAATATTGTATAGTGAAATGATATATTTTATATACTTCATTTTAAAATTGCATTTAATATCAATTGAAATATATTCATTGAACTGTTTTAATAAGAAGTCTATTTGAGGGTCTTGACAATTATTTATAGTATGTCCCTCTTCCTCGCAAAAAGAACAATGTAGTTTTCGTTTTATAATTTCTGTCATTACTATAATTGCAGGTCTACTTTCTATATTAGTTTTTTACAAAAATAAAAAACTAAACTATCTCAATTATATTATTATGGTCGTTTACAATAAAATTTCTAAATCTGCTAATTTCCAGTATTCACATCCACCATTCGGTAATGGACGTTTGATAATAAATGGAATTTTTTTTTCTTCTAATTCTTTTAGAGCAATTAAATAACCGTCAATTACATTATCATCAACTTCTACAAATGCTTTTGCACCAGAGTTTAATTGTTTTGCTCGTTCTCCCAATAGTCGGGCCTTTTCGTATCGGGTGATAAATGGTAAAGTTCTATGTAATGGGTCTACAATCATACCGTTGTCGTCACGAACCACCTTTGATAAGGTTTGAATTTCATCATCATTATGACTATACAACTCTGGATGAAAGCTCGCAATAATATCATGTTTTACATTGTCACTTATTTTTTGTAAATAATTTTCATCATCGTCTTCGTCATCATCGTCATCATCATCATCGTCGTCGCCAAGAATGAAGTTATTATTATCTCTGTTAATATTGTCCTCTTTTTGAATACGTTTTATAATATCTTCTTCATCTTCAATATTTTCATAATCATCATCTATATCTGATTCTAACTCGCTGTCAACATCCTCATCCTCATCCTCATCCTCATATTCAGGGACATCTTCTTCGCGTACTACTGGTGTTTTTTTAATCGGTTTCGCTACTTCTACTGAGACGTCATCATCTTCGTTGTCTTCAGTATCGCTAGGAACATAATCTTCGTTTTCCATATTAGTTATTATACTATTAGATAATGTAATTTTTCTAAATCGTTATTTGTTATTTACCTTTTCAATTTTTCACACTCAGTTCATAATATCCTATTTTCGTTCATCCGTCTTCCACTTGGTATCGCAATCAACGCAAATATATATGTATTTTAAATTATCATTGTCATATCGAATATAAATGACTCCATGTTCGGTTTTACATTCAGTATTAGGACATGATATATTATATAAACGAGGGAGTGTAGGGTCCAATTTTGTATATTCATTAATTAAATGGTTGAATTCATGTTCGCCTCTCTTAAATTGTGTGTTCGTTACGCATAATCCTTCTTCTGTAATAGTTTCGTCCACATACTTACAATTACGACAATAATACGTTAGTTGATTAGGATTTTCAATATTAATGCCGATGTAGTACATATTATCGCACTTCTCACAAAACTTCATTTTATATACTAGTACGTATAATTTATTTATATGATATTGAAGTATAATTCTTAATTCAATTTTACAATATAGGATATTTAGTAATAATATTATGGTGTGATTACATATATTTTATAAATATTCACATTACGTTAATTGGTATGTATTATGTGAACTATTCTATAAAATTGAAAGCATAATATATTCTTGCAAAAGAAGATAAAAATATACAATCATTATATCAAAAGATATACGATCATGGAAAAATCGGTTGGTAATCCTATACCTATAAAAGGTAAATCCCAATTAACTATAAAATATGCGGGGTTTCAGGATTTTATGATGAAGCATCAAGTTCGTAAAGGGGAAAATATGAATGCCGAAATAACGAACACTAGAATCGGTAGCAAAGAGGATAATATCTATGGCGGTTCGTATCATATTCCAGAAGAGGAATATGAACTATTTTTAAATTTATATTCGAAGGATATATTGTCTGCGAATAAGAAAGAATATCTTACTGAAAAGCAGTTAGTTGATAATGGACCTATTTTGGTAGATATTGATCTACGTCATGATTATGAAGTGGATGAGCGTCAATATACGCGCGGGCATATCGAGGACATGATAGATATCTATTTGGATACATTCAAAGAAGTATTTCAATTAGATGAAAATTCCAAATTCAATATATATGTTCTTCAAAAACCAACCGTAAATCGTGTCAAGGAAAAGAATTGTACGAAGGATGGAATTCATCTAATTATCGGATTGAAAACGGACAGGACAACTCAGAAGATAGTACGTGAAAAGGTAATGCCTTTAGTTGGCGAGGCATGGGGAGACATTCCAATTATCAATTCATTTGAAGATGTATTTGATAAAGGAATAACTGATGGTACTGTAAACTGGCAGTTATATGGTTCGCGAAAACCAAATAATGAACGTTATAAGGTGACTTATGTATATCAAGTATCATATGATAGTACCGATAATGAATTCATGCGTGATGAATTGTCACTTGCTTCATTTGAGGCGACAAATCATATTCATGAACTATCAGTTCGTTATGAAAATCATCCATCTTTATTTTTGAAATCGTCTTTTATAAAGCAAAGAGACGAATATGAACGAAAAAATAATCTGAAAAGTACGGGCCATGCTATTAATAAATCTGCTACTCTTGTACGCGAATTACCTATGATGGAAGATTTGAACCTTGCCAGTATCAAAACAAAAGAAGAACTGAATATGGTATTAGAGTCATTCTTAGAGTCTACGTTAGCATCACAACTTGATTATGACCTGAAAGATTCTCATGATTATGTTATGATATTACCTCCATCGTATTATGAATCGGGTTCTTATTCAAAATGGATTAAGGTAGGATGGTGTTTGAAGAATATAAGTAATCGTCTATTAATTGTATGGTTAGCGTTTAGTGCGAAGTCGTCTACATTTAGTTATAGTAGTATTCCAGATTTATGTGAGATGTGGAGAAATTTCGAATGGCGTCCAAATGATGGTATTACTAAGAGGTCGTTG
>OCVQ010001896.1_pt1 | contig 14845 bp, 21 predicted proteins | sample 1539061 | NCBI WGS metagenome assembly OCVQ01 (sample SAMEA3355526, study PRJEB22509) | marine metagenome | biome: marine; feature: river plume; material: water | place: USA | collected 2010-08-08 | depth 0.5 m | reverse complement strand
TTTTTATTTTTATTTGTCTCTTAATGATAATAAAGGATTTTCAATAGGCCAAACTATATTTACTTTTGGATCATTCCATTTTATAGTAAATTGACTATCTACATCAGCATATTCACCTTCATATGCCCACATGTAATTCAATAGTGCTTGATCACTTAAAACTAAAAATCCAATAGCAAATCGGGGTGGAGTAAGAATCAATTTTCTAGATCTATCATTTAATATTATTGAATCCCACTTTAAGTAATTCTCTGATTCAGGCCTAGCATCAATAACAACAAAATACATTTCTCCATAAAGACAAGAAGTCAATTTCCAAGATTTGTTATCACCATGCATTCCTCTTAAAACATGTTTTCTGGAGGTAGATATTTTGTTATGTTTGAAATCTAATTGGGGTTCAAAATAATCTTTATTCCATAGAGTTAATAAATCACCCCTAAAATCAGTAAAGATATCTGGTTGGTGTATTTTTACTTCTGGGAAAATCATATATTGTTTAAGGTGCAAAATTCTAAAAGTAAGTATTCTAGTTTATCTTTAAACAAGAATTCATTTTTAGCTACTAAGTAATTATGATCTACATATGGTTTCATGTTTTCATATGTCTCTTTAGTTAGATTATTAATAATTGAAGTTAATTCATTTATTGTGTTAAATCTTATTATTCCTCTATCATCATAACCTAAATCAGATATGTTTGGACATCCCCAATATATAGGAATAGTTTTAGTATTAAAAGCATCACTAATTTTTTCCGTGAACCAATTATGCTGTTTAGTGTTTTCTATGCATACATGAAACATAGATTCATTAAAGCATATTTTTTTATTATGCCAGAACTCATTTGATCTTCCAAGTCCTCCTTTGTTAAATTCTTCTTGATTAAAATCATCTAGAGTGTAAAACCATTTTTTAGGAATAGTAATTTGTTCTCCTATTTTATAAATTTCTTGTCTTAATTTATGACCTTCTATTAGATTTTTAGCTCCACTTAAAAAACTAACCTCGAATGTTTTAATTTTAGTACTAAAAGATTCAATGTATTCTTTATCTAAATAATTGCAACTATGGTAAAACAAAATAGCATTAGGACAATTATCTAAAAGATCTTTATTCCAAGTTAAAATACCAGTAAATAAATTATAGTTATCTTTTACCCAAGTATGCATTCCAAATAATTCATTAGGTTCTTGAAGAAGAATAAAATTATAAGGATGGAGTCGCAATTGATCTATATTTTGTGGAATATAATCATAAAACAAAGTTACTGGTTTGTCTAGTTTTTTAAGATCATCATATATTGGACTTTCTTCTGGTATGAAATTAGAGAATATTTTCATGTTGTATTCTATTTAGTTCAGTAATTATTCCTTTTTCAGATTCAGTTCTAAATTCTTCTTTAGTTTTTAGATTAGGATATTGAGCTATTAAGTTTTTATATAATGAAAATTTAAACTTATTATTTTCAGCAACAATTAAATTATTAATAATAAATTGTTTTATATCATGACCTTTTTGTTTATATATATCTATAACATGCATTATAAAAGTATCATCAACCCCATAATGTCCTAATGTGTCTACCAATGTTATATATTGTTTAAATAAACCTGAAGATAATAAATTACCCCATCCCGCTCCAAACTTAGTATAATACGGATTTTCAACTAAAGTTTTATCTTCATTGTGTGGATACAAAATATATGGGTCAAAATCAAAATACTGATCAAGGTTTGGGTTTTCACTTATATAATTTTTATTCACTATTATATCCCATGATTTATCCCATAGTTTAGATAGCTGAGGAGTGATAATGCAATACTTATGATTTACTTGTTCAAAAGCATTAGTTAATGAAAAGATAGTATCATCTGGGAAGATCATATCACTGTCAAACCAAATAAAAGCATCTACATCATTTTTATGCTTTTCAATAAAATGTCTTTTATAAGATAAAGCTCCTAATATTTGGGTATCAAAATTAATTATTTCATCAACTAAAACAGAATTAGTTTGAACAATAGTATTTAATGCTTTAAATTTAGTTATAAAATAATCTTTAGAAATACTACTATTACCCCAATCATAAAAATACTCAGATATATTTAAACATGGATTAAATACTATATCAGAATCAACATGATTTAAATTACGTCTTAGTTGATGAATAAAAGTTTGATAATCATCTATTTCATAAGGTGTTATATGAATACTAATGTGATATTTCATCTTCTAGAAATCGTTCTGGGTTAGCATTAATATATTCTATGACTTTATTAGTGTAATTAAATAATTCTGGGGAGTTATGATGGTTCCAGTTGATGTGAGATCTACCATCTAAGTAGGTTTGATCTGCTTCTCTTTCATTACTATACCCATCAGGACGTTTCCATAGTAACTGTATGTCTAACCATCTTTGCATATCTAAACCCATTCCTCTAATAGGACGAGTCACATACACCCACCAATCATCCATCATAGGATGTTCTTGTAATGATCCTATAAATTTATAGATGTCATTAGGAATAGTAGGATGGGCATTATAATCATCTTCACGTCCAAACATATGTGTCACTACACCATCTTGGATTTTTTTAACTTCTACTCCTAAAACAAAACTTTTATCTTTATATTTTAGATATTGTTGTTCCCAAGCGTCAGTTAACATTTCTACATCATCATTCATTCCGAATAAAAATTCAGCTTCTGAGATATTAGCTAAACTATTATTATGTTCATGTAAAGAACCATATCCGTTTTTTCTATCAGATATAACAACTTTAACATCTATTTCTGAGGTTAAAGAGTATTCATTAACAAACTGGATAGTTTCTGTATCGTCTGTATCTATTTTAATTAAGAATTCAACCAGTGATTTGTCTTGGGTTTTTTGGTTAAAACTGTCTAAACATTCTTTTAATAAATTAATTCTTTTTCTTGTAGGAATTATTAGACCTACTAATTTTTTATATTTCATTTTAATTTATTTTAATTGTCCTAATTCAATTTTAGTATAACGTTCATTTTGTTGTTCTTGTCTATTAATAGTTTTATTATGAATAATACTCCATTCTTCTTCAAGAGGTAAATTAATATAAGTTTTATATCCTTCAACCATTCCATGAACTTGATGGCCTTCCCATTTAATAAGTGGGTCATTTTTATATATTCGTTTTTGACAATCAGGCCAATTAACCCATCCTTGCTCTGTTACTCTCCATCCCCATTTAACAATATGTTCTTGAGTTAATCCGGGGACTAAATTTTTACGAGGTGTGATGAGTAAATCTACAGGATTATCTTCCAATATTGCTTTTAAGTTCAGTATTAGAAATTCTTCAGGTATCTCATCTGCATCAATTTGAAAGATATAATCTCCAGTACATTTACTATTCATGAAGTTTTTATTTTCAAGAAAGTTTTGTTGAAAATCAAATGGATAAGCAGATACTTTATCTTTATATTGATCTAAGACTTGTATTACTTCATTAGTTACCCTATTTTGATCATAAACTATTATTATTTCATCCTCAGAATCTATTCTGTCTTTTAAATATGTAATGAGATTAAGTAATTCTGCATGTTCATTACAAACTGTTAAACCATAACTAATTTTCATATGATTATAATATAATAAATTATCCTAATAAGCCAACATATTCTAAAGCATCTATAAATTCTCTTTCTTCAAAATGTTGAAGTGTATCCATATTCATTCTGTATTCATAGAATTTACCTGGTTGTTTAGGGATTGGGTATTTTTCTTTTTCTTCTTCTGTCACTTTAGTTGCTTTAACAGCTGCCCATTTCCACTCTTTAGAATTAACACCATTAGCAAATACCATACCTTGTGCTGGGTGGTTAATAGTTTGTGGTAACCATGTTAAGCTAGTGTTAGGATCTTCCCAAGCTAAATCTCTATATAGTTCAGGAAGTACTTCCATTTGTTCTTTATAGAAATCACTATCTTTAGTCATTAAACTATTAGTCCAATAACCACAAGATAAAGACATCCAGTTTGTAATTTCAGGTGTAACTTGTGTTTCGTAACACAAGTCACCACCTGATTTAGGGCAAGTTATAATTTTATCTGTCATTTGATTATGCTTCATTAGTTGTAACTTCTTCTACTTTTTTAAGTTTTGGTAACTCAATTTTTTTTAATTTAGGAAGTTGTAATTGTACTTGTTTTGGGAACTCAGGAACATATTTAGAAAATATATTATCTAGTTTTTCCTTCATTTTATCCCAATTAAATTCATTCTTACTCTTATATGCTTGACGTTTAGCACCATCAGTATAAGATTTATAGTTTTCAAACATGTTTTTTAAATGATGTCCTACATGTCCGGTGTCAACTGAAAACCATTGTGATTCTTTTAATACCCAGTTATTAGCAGCACTTGGATGAACATTAGTCATAGTACCTGGGAGCATGGTGGTGAATTTTTCATCTAAGAAATCTTTATGACCACTCCAATTAGTAGTAATAATTGGTTTTTTAGTTAAACTAAATTCAAGTAATGGACGACCAAATCCTTCACCTTTAGTTAAATTAATCATCGCTTTTACTTTAGAATGATTATATAACTCATTCATTTCTGAGTCACTAAATTCACCATGTAGTAGATAAACATTTGGTAGGTCAGTTGAATTAACTGTTTTCCTAATCATAGTGATCTTTTTTAGAATCTCATCTCGATCAAGATATGAAGAGCCTACTTGAGCTGTTTTTAAAACAAGTGCTGGTTTTTGTTTTTTGTTTTTGAATGTTTCAAAAAACGCTTTAATTAGCAAACCAACATTTTTTCTATCTTCACCTAAATCACCATTAATCCAATGACCTACAAACAAATAACAAAATTTTTCTTTAATATCATTTAATTCAGAAAATGATTCAACAGTATCAAGTGGTTTATAGATGTCAGTATTGGCACCTTCAAATAATACTTCAATTGGTTTTTCAACTTTTATTTCTCCAATTAGTTGGTTAGTACGTTGGTCTACTTTTTGAAGTACAGTTTTGACAAATGTATCTTTTGAGTGCTCAGAAGAAGTTAATGTTAAATTCATTCTGTTAATACCTTCTATCCAATCACCAGGTGAGAGGGTTGTTTCAATACCTGCTGTTACTCCAATATTATATTTACCAACTGGTTGGAATTCACTTGGAATTGTAATTTGCATCCATACTTCAGGTTGTTTTGGGAGTTGAGGTTGAGTCCAAAGATGGCTGTTTAAAAATGACCACTCAGGATTATCTTCAATAAATCCCCAAGGTGTATTACCCCACATTTGAGGAATAATTTTAACATCATACTTGTCTGTCTCAATAATTGCTTTAACTAAATCTCGAGAACGTGCTCCGTATCCACTATATGTGTCGATAGGACAGCTAATAAAAAATAATGGTTTCATATAACTTTTTGGTATTAATAAACTAATTCGTGAGGTATTGTTTTTGGTTTAATTTCGTTAGCATTTACTAACTCATATTTTTCTCTTGGTTTCCAAGTAGCAAATAATTTATCTAAAGTATTGATAACATTAACACCCATTTTTACACTTGTAAATCCTGCTTCATCTGATAAAGCCCATTCACGACCTTTTAAACCTCGAGCTTTTCTTTCTTCTTTAGATAAATTATAAACTGCTTTAATTTGTTCAGCCGCATCTTCAGCATTACATCTATCATCCCAAATGTAAGGAGTTAATGGTGAACCTTGAATTGAGCGATTAGTTGGGTAAACTGGAAATGCCCATTCACCATGTTCTTTAACTGTACCATTATGGTTTGAAGGGAACTTAGCGTTAAAGTCAATCCATTTACCTTTTTTACTAAAACGCATTTGATCTTGCATTCCACCTGTTACATTTGCGATAATTGGATTACCTACTAAAATTGCTTCTGTTAAACTTAGTCCCCAACCTTCATTATTAGTTAATAGGATTTGACAATCAGTGCTGTTATAAAGCAAATTCATTTTATCAGCTGGGAGCATATTAGGTGAGAAAATGATATTATATTTTGGGTCATCACCAAATAATAGTTCTCTTACTGCTTCTAAATCAGTACCATTATCATCTACTACTTGAGTGTGTAGTACAAAAGCACATTTTTTAGCTTGTTTTTCAGATAACCCATCAACAAATAACTTATATGCTAACATCGCATCTGGAATTTGTTTTCTGCGAATGTTTCGAGAGTTGAAGAATAAAGCAAAATCAATTTCTTTACCTCCAAACAATTTCTTTTTAAATTCTTTTAATTCAGGGGTATTAATATTAAGTGGTTTGAAAATATTTTCATTTAAACCATGAGGTACATATTCAATAATTTTATTTTTAGCTTTATCACCTAATACTAAAGTATTAATGTTTTTAGTTTGTTTAGAGATAGCTAACAGAGCATCACATGACTCATAATAAGATCTGTTATACATTGGAGCCGGATAGTCATCCCAAATGTTAAGATAAATAATAGGCATTTTCTTTCTAATCTCATTTTCAATTTGGAATAACCAAATAAAATATCTGGGGTCAGTAATTAAGAAAATAGCATCTGGTTTTTCAGTTTGGATTAAATGTCTAATCAGTCTAGCATCTCCATATCCGTTAGTTGGGTATAAAATAACTGAGCTATCAGTTAAACCAATGGTATTATTAGTATCAGCTGATAGATCCATACGTTTACCTGCTTCAGGGTGATTAATAGCACCTCCTATATTAACCCAATTAAAATGTTGGGCTGTGTTTAATACTAATTCGCGAGCAACAGTTGCTACACCTGAGTGTACTCTAATGTCGTCACAAATTAAAAGTATTTTTTTCCTCTCATTTTGAGGCAAATACGCAAAACTTTGATTCATAAAACTTTTATCGATTTAAATTATTGTGATTGTGAATTGATTTTCTAAATTCATCTGATGTAAGATACAAATGGACTGCTCTATCTACAAGCTTTTGTAAAGAAAATTTTCGCTTAACACATTCTAATTTAAAATCTTCAAACAAGTCGCTTTGAACTTTAACGCTTGTTAGTGTCATATCCTTTTTATCCATAACATCATTTGTATATAAATATATACAAAAACACTATTTGTTACAAAGATCTTTCCTCTCATTGAAAGGACACCATTGGCAATTTTTGCTTGGTGTTGCAAGATGTAATGTGTCTTTGTATGTTCCGTCTATATCAAAGCATTCATTTATAAAATTATTTATAGCAGTTAATGCTTTTTTCATTTTAATTTTACCACTTGGGGGAGCAAATTCTTGAACTCTACTTTGAGGATATTCACTTTCCTCCCATATTTTTCTTTTTAATATAATAAACTCAACATCAATATTATCTTCAGGAACACCATATTGTTCTCCAAAGTATTTTTTATAGAATAACAATTGGAATTGTTTACGCTCATCTTTCTTAGCATCTTCATTCCATCCTCGAGTTGATGTTTTAAAGTCGTATATTTTAAAGGTATTTGTAGGTTCATGATACATTACCAGATCAATATAACCCTTGTATAAAACGTTTTTAAACGCGTTATTAGGCGTTATAACAATAGGTAACTCACAAGCAACTAAATACCATCCACGTTTACTAAAGTAATTACCTCGCTTTTTCTTAAAGTAATTTATAATAGCTATACCATCATCAAAAAATTCTCTCATTTCAACTGCGCTAGTGAAATGAGTATCTTTATTTGCTTTGTATTCTTCTAGGTATGTTTTTCTAAATTCGTCTTCAAAGAATGTTTCTAGATCAAATCTATCAGCTGCTGCTGCACTTTCATTATATGCTAAAGTGAGATAATGCTGAATGGCACTATGCATAGCGGTTCCGAAAACAGTATGGATAGTAGATGAATATTCTTGTAAGCCATCTTTGTACTGTAGTTTCCATTTATGAGGACACTCATGATAGATAGAAAACTGACTATAAGAAATTGTTTTATGGAATGCATAGTTTATTTCCTGTATAGGTTGTTTTTGAATCGTTTTTACTATAGAAGGTATTTTCACGATTCAGTTTCTTTAAGGTATTGTTGTTTAATTTTTTCTAAATATAGAATGGCATCCATATGCTCTTGTTTAGCATGTTCTATCCAATCTATTAGAGCTAGATCTTCTCTATCCAAGTCAGTACCATACTTTTCTTTACCTTTAATACTACGATCTTCAAATTGTTTTATAACTGATGTTACTATACTGTCTAGTTTCATTTTAATAACTTTTTAATTTCTTTGTCTTCAACACCTCTTTTCTTTAAAATATTTTTAATAGTATCATTATGAAGCATATGATAGTATTCATCTGCCTCATGTAAAGAACATTCATAATAAGATGCTAAATGATTAAGCAACTCATCTTTAATTTTAACTCTATTTGATTTGATATATTTTAAAAACATATTTTTCTTTGGAATCATATATAAATATAGTTTATATATTTTTTCCTTTTCAGTGTAAGGAATTGTTTGAATTAAATTTACAAACTCAATATACTCAGGATTCATACTGAGGAAGCGGTGTATCATATATGGGTTAAATGATGTCCTATCTTCCTCAGTGAATGAGTCCCAAGATTGTTTTTCGTAAGTAATTTGCTTAAGCCAATCAAATATTTGCATATTCGTCTCGGAGTTCTTTAGGCAACAACTCTACTAAAATCTTACCTGTCTTAACATCATACATTACAGGAATAGGAATAATAGCATCTTCAGATGTGCCAGCTACAAATTTAGATACTTTACGAATGATTACTCCTTCAGCAAACACATGATTACCATCAGGTGAAATAAGTGGAGTAGATGATTTAATGTCAACATTGACATTGAGTGGTTTTTCTGTCTTATTCATTTTTATTGTATTGTTTGTAAAATTTTACTAATTAAAGCCATAACTGAAATCTCTTTATCAATTCTAAAATTGGCATGGTACATATAATTTTCTATTTCAATGATAATCATTGCTTGTTGAACACCATCTGTTGTATATTCATCTAAATTATCATATAGAAATCTATAGATTTCATCAAAGTCACTTAAATTACTATCAGCAAGTATCTGTCTAATGTTTTTAAAACTATTTTTATTTGCTGATTTAAGTTCTTTTAAAATAGCATCTGTATAACTATTTGATGCAATTAACGCTTTATCAATGGTTAACTTACCTTCAACTGTATTTACTTGACAGGTGTTAAGTATTTTTCTAACATCAGGATAATGTTTATTAACCACTAAAACCAAGTCATTTAATTCATAGTTGATACTTTCCTGTTCTAAAATACCAGCTACATGCTGTGCTACTTCCTTTTTAGATGGAGGAGTAATTTTTAATACTTGGCATCGGGATTGAAGGGGATCGATGATACGTTCAAGATAATTACATGTTAAGATAAAACGTGTAGTACGAGAATATGTCTCGATAATATTCCTTAATGACGCTTGGGCCTGAATAGTTAAGAAATCAGCTTCATCTAAGATAATAATCTTAAGGGGTTTGAATGAAGCGCTTGAGGCAAAACCCTGTACTTTATCTCTAATAGTGTCGATCCCCCTCTCATCCGATGCATTAATATATAAAAAGTCACAATCTATATTGTTGACTATAAGTTTAGCTAATGTGGTTTTACCTGTACCAGGTGTACCATATAACAATAGATTTTGGATATCATTTTTATCAATATATTGAGATACAATTTGTTTCAATTGTTCATTACCAACATATTCATCTAATACTTTACTTCTGTATTTCTCAACAAACAAACTATTCATTTTCATATAACTTAATATAATAAAAAAGGCTTGGTCTTCCAAGCCTAATTTAAAATTTTATTGATAATCACCGTAAATGTCATAGCGTTTAGGTGGTTCAGGTGCAATTTCAACTTCTTGAGAGTGAACAGCATACAACTCACTTTTTAAAGGAGCTAATCTATACTCACATGATCTCCTAGTTAGTTGAAAATATGCTTCTAAAGTATCAGTTATTGAAGCATATACCTTAGTCTTATCACCTACAAGCGTCCACCTGTCTCCAGGTGGTACACGTGTAGCAATTAATTCTAATTGTTCTTGAATTTCAGTTTTCATTAATACATTCCTCCCATTCCGCCCATCATATCATCCTGTTTATTTTCTTCAGGCTTGTCTACAACAGTGCATTCAGTTAATAAAATTGTTCCAGCTACTGAAGCTGCATTTTCAATTGCTGTGCGAGTTACTTTAGTTGGATCAATGATTCCAGCTTGTTTCATATCAACAAACTTTTGTGTTTCAAGATTATAACCTCTCCAGTTATCACGAACAACAAACAAGTTATTAATTACTTGATATGATTCCATTTCCTCATAACCCGCGTTAGTAAGAATTTTCATGAATGGTGAAGCACATGCTTTGAAAACAATATTTCCACCTACAGTGTCTTTATTTGTAATTGCTTCACGAGCATATAGTAGAGCAGAACCACCACCAGGTACAATGCCTTCTTCAATTGCGGCTTTAGTTGCTTGTAATGCATCATCTACGCGGTCTTTCTTTTCTTTGACCTCGGTTTCAGTATTACCACCAACATGAATAATTGCTACTCCTCCGACGAACTTCGCAAGCCTTTCTTGTAATTTTTCTTGTTCGAAAGGGGTCTTTGCTTTTTCGATTTGTTGTTGAAGTTCTTCAATACGTGTTTGTATTCTCTCAGATTGTCCTTTTCCATCAACTATTGTTGTTTGGTCTTTTGTTACTGTTACTAAACGAGCTTCGCCAAACCACTTCCAATCGAATTTGTCTAGCTTCATGCCCTTATCAGTACTAAATACCTCACCTCCTGTCAAAATCGCAATATCATCCAAAAGTAATTTTCTGCGGTCACCAAAATCAGGAGCTTTAACAGCTGCTACTTTAATAGTACCTCGCATTTTATTTACAATAAGTGTAGCGAGTGCTTCACCTTCTACATCTTCAGCGATGATAAACAATGATTTACTTTGATTAGATACTGCTTCTAGTACTGGAAGTAGATCTTTAATTGATGTGAAACGCTTATCAGCAATAAGAATCAATGGATTTTCAAGAGTACAAGTCATTGTATTGTTATCAGTAACAAAGTAATGTGACTTATAACCTCTATCAAACTGCATACCTTCTACTGTTTCAAGATATGTTTCACCTGATTTTGATTCTTCAATATGAACTACACCTTCACGACCTACTTTTTGCATTGCAGTAGCAATCAATTCACCTACTTCAGGATCATTATTTGAAGAAATAGTAGCAACTTGTTTAAGTTGATCTTCAGAGCTAATGTCTTGTGAAATAGTTTTACGTAATTCTTTAACTACTTCTTTAACAGCTGTATCAATATCACGCTTAATCTTAACTGCGTTAATACCGTTGTTTAAGTGGGTTAAACCGTTTTTAACCATTTCCTGCGCCAACAGTGTAGAAGTGGTTGTGCCATCACCTGCTCCATCAGCTGTTTTAATAGCTGCTTGTTTAACAAGTTGAGCACCCAATTCTTCAATTGGATCTTCAAGTGTAATGTTTTTAGCTACTGTAACACCATCTTTTGTAGATTGTGGGTAGCCTTGATTGTTTGAAATAACAACATTGCGGCCATTAGGTCCTAATGTTGACGTAACTGCATTCGACAACTTATCGATACCGTTTACGAGTTTTTTTCTTGCTTCGGGTCCGAATTCTATAATTTTACTCATAACTTTTTATTTGTTTGTAACTTCTAATTCAATTTCTTTTGCATCTTCAATAACTGCTAATACTTGGTTTTCAGGGCATACCCAATATTCTTGACCATCAAATTCAATTTTGTTTGGTCCCATACTAGGTAGCATTACTTCCATCCCTACTCTCAAACTTGTGTCTATCCAAGTACCAGTTGCTGAATGGTAACCTTCACCAATTGAGACAATTGTTCCAATGAGTGCTTTTTCTTTACCCAAATCGGGTACAATGATGCCTCCATACATTGTTTCTTCTTCTTCGCGAGGCTTAACTATAACTGCGTTAAATGTTGCTTGTAACTTTTTCATTTTTCTATATTAACTATTTGGTTGATTTCTTCTTTTACTCGTCTCCATTCTGCTACATACTCTGAAATTGAGTTGTAAACTGGACGGTTTTCAATTTTTAGTTTAGCAATTGAAGCTAAACATGAATCAAAATTAGTATGGAATGAAAGTGGTTTAATACCTTCTTTAGCTCGAGTTTGACGTCCTCTGCCTTTCTTATTATTACCAGGCATTAAGGTTTCATAGACAGTGTAACTGCTAGCATCTTTACCGATAAAATAAGGTTCAATGAGTGGGTCTTTGATTAGCGTCAAAGACGACAACGCTTGTTTTTCTTCTTTCATAACTTATTATTTAATTAAATATAACATCTTTTGTTTGGGAAGCCAAACAGATAATAACCTTTATTATAAATATATCGAAATTAGTTCTCTTTTGCGACAATATAGTAAACACTTTGGATATTTTTACCATTGAACATGATTTTCATCAATCCATTGTTATTAACATGTAGTGTACCGTTTTCCATGTCTTTGTTGCAAACCAATATTTCTTTTAATAGATTTGAGTTATATGTTAATTCAAAGTCAGTTTCTGAAGGAGCAATGTTCTGGATATAATAAGATACTTTATTCGCGTATTCTACATCACCTCCAAATGTGAATCCTAAACCTAATGTGTCAGGTTTAACAACTACATTTTCACTATTGGTTAGAGCGTTTTTAGCTTTAACTAGAGCACTTATAATTTCATTATCTAGTTTAGTTTCAACATTATACTCTTCAGGACCATTATATTCACCGGGTTTAGGAATGGTGAGTAGATCTGATAAAGCATAATTTAGATTGAATTGCTCATCAGCAATTAGTAGTTTAGTAATGATTTTACTTTCCTTAACATAGTCAAGTACTAAGTCACCACTTGTAATTGCTAACAACTTATCAAGTTGAGTAGTATTATTAATACCAATAGCAGATTCAGGTAGTGGAAAACCATTATAAACAACTCTACCTAACATCTCTCTAGTAGGAGACATAAAGTTAATAGTAAGTTGTTTATTTTTGTCTACTTCCCATTTAACATTTTCAATTAAACCATTTAGATGGTACTTTTCTATAACAGATTGAAGTTCAAGTTTTGATATCATGTTTGTAATATAACAAAAAAGGCTTGCTAATGCAAGCCTAATTTAAGGTATTTTATAGTAGATTTTATCTTCTTCCCATTCTTTTAACCATTTTAACTAAACTAGGATTAAGTTCAGCATCTCCAGTTGTAAAAGGCTTAAGATTTAATCCTTGTAAGTAACCAACTAATTCAGGAATTTGATCACTAGGTACAAACCACATTTGACCTGGGTTGTCTTCATTGGTAATGTTTATACCATCTTTTTCTCTGGTTGGTTCTACTTTAATAGGTTTTTGCTCATAGCCATTCCATCCTACCATTATGGCTTCTGTAAGAGCATTTTGAATTTCCTCTCTGATAATTTGTTGTAATTGTGATTTTTTCATAATTGAATTCCAAAGTTAAAGATTGTTAATTTGTATAACTTTGAAGAAAAATCAACATTAAGTTCAAATAATGTTAATGATGATACACGAGCAACAAGTCTAAGTTTGTCACGTTGAGCATTAATTGCTTTCCAAGAATTTGTAAATTTCATGATAACGAGTTTATATACTATACATATTAACTAAATGAGAAAAATTTAGTTACATTAGCATTTAGTGGTGGGAATTCCCATTTTAAATCAATATAAAGTTCTTTTAATTTGTTTAATAATAATGACTCAAAAATTTCATCTATGTCAATATACATTTTAACAAATTTCTCTATCTCATCAGGTACTTTAGCATTTGGCAAACCAATAGTTTCTAATTTATACATGTTTGGTTTTAGGTTGATAATAAAAATCTTATCACCTTCAATTATTGACTCGTATTTTTTATCTAGTTTTTTAAACTTAAGTAAGTCATTATAACGAACAGCTGCTTTAGTATTTGAAGGTGCTTTTAATTTAAAATTACTAAACATTTCACCTGCACGAGCTGGTATATGGTATGAGGATATTTGTTTTACTCCAGTAGGTTTACCTAGTTGTTTGGGGTCTACTGATTTGAGTGACTTATAGAAGTCAATAATTGACTTATCAATTTCAGGTTTAGGCTTACCAAATAAAACATCTTTAATGAATTGTTCTCCAAATGACTTAAACATTTTGTTCATATTGGATTTCATCAATTCAATGCCTTTCATATCCAATTCTTCAACAGTGACACCTTCTTTATTGGTAATATACATAGCATATCTTCTCTTACCAGTAACTAAGATACCTTTAGCAATTACTTCTTGTTTTAGTTGGAAGTAATGTTTTTTAGGATCAATATTAAATATCTCTTTACAGAGAGCATTTAGGTGATGATTAGATTCATCTTGAATTTCATTTGCTAATTCTAAGATATGTTTGTCTTTATCCTCAGGTGTTGATTTTGGATAACGATGTTTTAACAAGTCACCTAATTTAATATACATAGAGTCAGTATCACTAATACAAATGTATTGTTTATCTGATTCTAGTTCAGTGTTTAGTTTATTATTAACAAACTTAATTGAGTTTTGAGTTAATGATTGTCCTGTATTGGTAATAGCAGCACTACAAATTAATTGACCATCAGTATAACGCCATCCAGACTTAGCAAATGTACCATACATTGCGTTTTGCAAGATTTTAAATGCATGTTGAAACAAGTCATATAGTTTATAATTAGCCCAATCTTCTTCTTTACCTGCTTTTTTCTTTAGACCTCTATAA
>OCVQ010001895.1_pt1 | contig 14856 bp, 18 predicted proteins | sample 1539061 | NCBI WGS metagenome assembly OCVQ01 (sample SAMEA3355526, study PRJEB22509) | marine metagenome | biome: marine; feature: river plume; material: water | place: USA | collected 2010-08-08 | depth 0.5 m | reverse complement strand
AACTGAAGTCTCTTTTGAAAATGCAGGGATTACCTGTAATAAAAACGGCGTTCCGTTTGATCCTGAAAAGCCAATGGTGACCTCTGGTGTGCGTCTTGGTACGCCGGCTGGGACAACACGCGGCTTTGGCGAAGACGAATTTCGGAAAATCGGCCATTTTATCGGTGATGTTCTTGATGGACTGGCATCGAACCAAAATGATAATTCTGATATTGAAGCGCGGGTTCGCTCAGACGTTCAGGACTTGTGCAGAGCCTTCCCAATCTATAAATAGATAGATATCTAGAACGAGTATGTTTGCAACAGGTGCCATACTACATGGTGCGGGAGCATAAGAAATGTTGTGTCCATTTTGCCGGTCCGAAGATACCCAAGTTAAGGATTCGCGTCCCTCAGAAGATGGGGCATCGATAAGGCGGCGGCGTCAGTGCGGTGCGTGCGATGCACGTTTTACCACCTTTGAGCGGGTTCAATTGCGTGAAATATCAGTGATGAAGCGGGATGGACGAAAGGTTATCTTTAGCCGGGAAAAGCTGGAACGCTCCTTCACCATTGCGCTTCGAAAGCGCGCGGCTCATGAAAATGACGTTGCAATGGCCATTAATGAGATTGTGCGTAAACTGGAATCGACGGGCGAGGCTGACGTGACATCTGATTATATCGGGTCTTTGGTCATGAAGGCACTGCTGGCCTTGGATAAGGTTGGCTATATTCGGTATGCCTCCGTTTATAAAAATTTCGAAGATGCCGGCGATTTTGAAGAATTTGTCAACGAATTGCGTAAGTAGGATGCTGTGAGTTCTGGTATAGGACAGCATGAAAATGACAAACGCTGGATGCGGGCGGCTCTGGCAGAAGCGCGCAAAGCCGAGGGCAGGACAGGCACTAATCCGCCGGTTGGCTGCGTTCTTATCTCCTCTGATAATAAGCTTATCGCCGCAGGGCATACGAAGCCTAACGGAAGGCCCCATGCGGAGGCTGTCGCACTTGCTGAGGCAGGGTCTGCAGGGCTGGCGCATAGGGTGGTCGGCGGCACAGCTTATGTTACCCTTGAGCCTTGCGCGCATCATGGCAAGACACCGCCTTGTGCAGAGGCATTGCGCGATGCTGGCATTGCCCGCCTTGTCTATGCTCTTAACGATCCGGATGAACGGGTTAATGGCAAGGGGATTGCGTGTTTGCGTGCGGCATCTGTTGAAATAGCATCTGAATTTATGACAGAATTTGCTTTAGATATCACTTCAGGATTTATTTATAATAAACTGAAAAACAGACCTTTTTTTACATCAAAGATTGCGACAAGTGAGGATGGCTTTATTGCTAAGGCTGCAGGCGAGCAATATTGGCTAACGGGCGATGTATCCCGGCGGTTTGTGCATGATTTGCGCAGTAGGGTTGATGCTGTTTTAACTGGTAGTGGCACAGTTCTGGCAGACAACCCGCAAATGACCTGCCGGGTACCGGGGATAGGCCACCAGCCGCATCGTATTATTCTGGATAGTAGCGCCAGAGTGCCACTTTCCTCTCATCTTGTGCGTGATGCGTCTGATATTCCGGTGCTCATAATCCATGGGGACGCCGCTGATAGAACGCGTTTGAGCGCGCTTGCAGCATGCGGGGTTGAACTTATTCATTGTCGGGGTGATGGCAGCATAAAATTAGACTGGCTTGCAGGGATTCTGGCATCGCGCGGTTATCAGCATGTCTTAATTGAAGCGGGTACAATCTTAAATACTGCTTTTCTTCATGCAGGCCTTACCGATAGGATTTACTGGCTGAAAAGTCCTGAAATTCTTGGTGAGGGTGTTTCGAGCGTGATGAGCAAGATAGCCAATGCCGGAATAAATTCTGATGCTACTATGGATTTTGGCCCCACTGCGACTTATGTAAGGACTAGGTCTGCTAATCTGGGAGGAGATAATTTGTCCTGTTGGCAGTCTGATAGCTTAATAACCCGCCATTCCGCCCCTGATAAAGAAGAGCGATAGTCCCATGTTTACCGGAATTATCACAGCGCGCGGCGAAATCGTGGATATTCAGTCCGATGGTGACTGGGTGTTTACCATTGCAACACCATGGGACTGTCAGGTAATCGATATTGGGGCGTCTATTGCATGCTCTGGTGTCTGTCTTACGGTAACCAAGCGTGATGCGCGGCATTTTGTTGTTGCTGTTTCGGCTGAAACCCTGTCTCGAACATCACTGGGACGCTGGAAGGTTGGCAGCCAAATCAATCTTGAACGTGCGCTCAAAGTAGGCGATGAGCTTGGTGGTCATATTGTTTCAGGCCATGTTGATTGTCTAGCGCAAGTAACAGCATGTAGTGCGATCGACGATTCTCACCGGTTAGATATCGAAATTCCCGCGGCATTTGCTGGCTTTGTTGCTGAAAAAGGGTCGGTTTGTCTTGACGGCGTATCGCTCACGGTTAATGAAGTAGGCCCAAGTAATTTTAATGTTAATATAATTGACCATACATGGCAGCAGACAACATTGGGTGCGGTTGAGACCGGGTCCGTGTTGAATATGGAAATCGATATGCTGGCGCGTTATATGGCGCGTCTTCTGCAGATACAAAAATAGGTAGTCTTACTCACATGACACAATCCGCTCCTACGATAACCTCTGATGAGGGCCTGTCACCAATTGAAGAGGTGATAGAAGATGCGCGTCTTGGAAAATTATTCATCCTTGTTGATGACCAGAATCGCGAAAATGAAGGTGATTTATGCGTCATCGGAGAATATGCGGATGCAGAGGCTGTTAATTTCATGGCAAAATATGGCCGTGGACTAATTTGCCTTGCTCTGACACGCGATCGTACCGAAGAATTAGGCCTTGCGATGATGGATACGCGCAATCAGTCACGCCATCAAACAGCCTTTACCGTCTCAATCGAAGCCCGCGAAGGCGTGACAACCGGTATTTCAGCAGCTGATAGAGCGCAGACAATACAGACTGCCATCGACCCTCTTTGCAATGACCGCGATATTACGACACCGGGCCATGTCTTCCCGCTTGTGGCGCGTGATGGCGGTACATTGGTCAGGGCCGGGCATACAGAAGCCGTGGTTGATATTGCGCGTTTGGCCGGTAGCACCGCGCCATCAGGTGTGATTTGTGAGATTATGAAAGATGATGGGTCTATGGCCCGCTTGTCAGACCTTGTCTCTTTTGCTGAGGAGCATGACCTTAAAATTGGTGCAATTGCTGATCTGATTGCGTGGCGCCGCCGGAATGAAACGCTTGTCTCACGGCTGACTGAAACTGTGATTGAAACAGAGTTTGGTGGTAGCTGGCGTTTGATGGTGTATCGTAATGATATTACAGAGGTTGAGCATCTGGTGATGATCAAAGGCACTGTAGATACTGAAAAACCAGTATTGGTGCGGATGCACGCGCTTGACCTGATGGTTGATTTGCTGGGCGAAGAGAGTTCGCATCGGCGTCATGGCGAGCTTCAGCGTGCAATGCAGATTATTGCAGATGAAGGTGCCGGCGTTATTGTTTTGCTCAGAGATGGCGCATCGTCAGGCTTGTCCCAGCTTATTGCAACGCGAATGGGTGACGATAAGTCTGGATCGCACGAGCTTCGAGATTACGGGGTTGGCGCTCAGATATTGAATGATTTGAATATCACGGATATGGTGCTGCTATCCAATTCAAAACCGACTGTTATCGGGCTTGATGGATATGGGCTATCGATTTCTGGCTGGAAGCCGATTTCATAATAATAAAGGCAAATTTCGGCTTACTGGTGAGCTGAAGAGACGGCTTAGGCCTATTTTGTCTGATTTAACAAGCAGGGATATTGCGTCTATGCCGTTTCATTTTCTGATTATTGAGGCAGGGTTCTATCAAGACCTTGCGTCGGCCCAGCGCGCAGGCGCCGTTCAGGCACTTGAAGCAGAGGGTGTAAGTTATGATATTATTTCTGTCCCCGGCGCTCTTGAAATCCCTGCTGCGCTGAAAACAGCACATCTTAGCGAAACCCATTTTGATGGATATGTTGCGCTTGGCTGTGTTATTCGCGGGCAGACATCCCATTATGATACGGTGTGTTCTGAATCAGCACGTGGGCTAATGGATCTTAGCATTCAGCATGACCTTGCCATCGGCAATGGCATTCTTACCGTTGAAAATGCTGAACAAGCATGGGAACGCGCTGATAAAGACAAGCTTAATAAAGGCGGCGGTGCTGCACTGGCAGCGCTCGCTATGGCACGTCTGAAAGCAGATTTCACCTCTCAGCTATTATCAGCAGGTACATCATGAGTAGCGATAAAGTTTCAAGTAAAGCGAGCCCTACAGCTGCTAAGAAAGGTGAGGGAAATCTTCGCCCAACAGCGGTGCGTAAGCGCGCTGCAGCAAGACTTGCTACTGTTCAGCTTGGCTATGAGATAGAAATGACAGGCCGAGATATTCTTGAAGCCATACCTGAGTTTCTCACGCATTATGCTGACGATATTGCCCGCCAGCTCAAAGTGAACAAGCTGGATGAAGACCATTTTCAGGCCTTAACAATGGGTGTGCATGCACAATTAAAATTGCTCGACCGTATGATTGACGAATCGCTTGATGAGGGCTGGAGCCGCGAACGTCTGGCGCGACATGATATTTGTATTTTGCGCGCCGGCATCTGCGAATTAATGGATATGCCTCATATCCCTGTGCGGGCAGTCCTATCAGAATATGCCGGTATGGCAGAGGTCTTCCAGTCGGATGTTGCCTTTATCAATGCTGTTATGGACCGTCATGCCCGTATTCTCCGGACAGAAGAATTAGCGGCACAGAAATAAAGGCCAGAAATAAAGGCCAGAAGTAAAGGCCAGAAATAAACTGGATAAGGGCGCCATCTGGTTAAAAAAGCGAGCCTTGCTCTGGCTATTGCGGTTTTCCGATATTTGAGAAAATCTGCTCTGCTACCCCGAAATTATCACCTGGTGTAGGCGTTTTAGCGTCTAGCTTTGTTACCGCGATGTCGTCGTCGATTGACCGAATTTCTAATGCCTGAAGAATATCATTTTCATCAAGGGTTAGAACAAGCAAGGAACGGCTTACCGTTTCTGAATATCCGGCAACCTCTGTTTCCATTACTTGATTATTATAATAGATTTTCCTCGATCCGAAGGCGCCATCGAAACTCGGCTTTCCAAACATAATTAAAACATCACTAAGACTTGTCTCTCCTGGAACAAGTAAATCAAGTTTGGCTTGCTCAAGGGTATGTCCATGCGTTGATATTTGGGATGAGCATCCAGAAAAGAGTGTAAGGCTCATAACAAGAGCAAGACTGGAAAACAGAGATAAAAGTTTCATTAAAGGGGCCATTTCATCGGGAAGAGAAGCTGATTTTCAATTTCTTATAAGTGATAACTACGCTCTTGTGATGTCTTATGATAGACGTAAGGCATTCATTACGGGTATAATTGCCGCGGGATGGCGTGTAGGTCAAATTTTTTGGGTAGGTGAATGCTTTTTTCATTATTTTCGCGACGGAAACAGACATCAGATAATGCTACCAGAGAGCCGGCTGAAGCGCTGTATCAAATGGCGTTGTCAACCAGCAGAACGCCGTCATTCTATCTGGAATATGGCGCCGAAGATACCATTGATGGCCGGTTTGATGTGCTCTGTCTTTGTGTATCGCTCGTTATGTATCGCTTGCGCAAAATTGTGCGCCAGCAAGGTGATGCATCACAGAGTGCACAAGACATAAGCCAAAAACTCTATGATATTATGTTTGCAGATATGGACCTTACATTGCGCGAAATGGGTGTCGGTGACCTTGGTGTTGCCAAACGGGTTAAGATTATGTCTGAAGCGTTTGCGGGCCGCCTTGCAGCCTATAGTTCTGCCTTTGATGAGTTAGATGCCAGCACGCTCGCTACGGCATTTGCCCGTAATATAGGGCGGCGCGAGCAGGCAGGAGATGCTGAGTTAAAACTTGCCTCTCTTATCCTTGGGACAATTACTAAATTGGAAAATTGTGAAGATGATTTGTTCTTGTCGGGTACGCTAGACCTGCGGGATATCGCAATTTCCTGATGATGAGGGGATGACTGGCCCTTTTTTAATGTTTCTGATGAATGGAAGAATATGTAATGAGTAGTGAATCCCTCGTTTTCTCAACAGGGCTGTCGGTAGAGGCTGAAACAATCAGACGTGGCACACCGCTGCGCCTTACGCTTTCGCTCACGCCAGCAGATGAAGCGTCACTGGCAGAACGATTTGATTTTTTATCAGTTTCTGAGGTAAGTGGATCGGCAACGGTAAAATTATGCGCCACTCTTTGCTGGGAGCTCACAGCCAAGGTTAAAGCAAGGATTGAGCAAGCTTGTGTTGTTAGTGGCGAGACTGTGGTAACCTATCTCACCTTCGATGTTTTGGAGCGGTTTGTTCCTGAAAGTGAGGAAATTGAAGAAATTGATGCAACAGGTGTAGATGTTGAACGTCTTTACGATTGTCATATCCCGATAGGGGATGCTATTTCTCAGGCAATTGCTATTTGTGCGCCTGCTTATCCACGGAGCGAAGCCGCCCCTATCCTTGAAGAACCAGAGGTTGAGCGAGATAATAATCCGTTCGCAAAACTTTCTGAATTGAAAAAGTAGTTTAAAATATTATGGTTCACGGAACAAATGAGGGGACTGCTACAGTGACATCAAAACCACGCATTTCACTGGACGCGATGGGGGGCGATAAAGCGCCTGAGGTCGTTATTCAGGGTGCAGAGCGTGCACTGGAAGGCAATCCGAACCTTGAGCTAATCTTAGTTGGTGACCAGGATCAACTGAACCCGCTTCTGAAAAAAACGCGCCTTCTGAAGAATGTCGTGCGTATTATTCATACCGATGAAGCTGTTGACCCGACGGCAAAAGTCTCTCAGGCATTACGGTCTGGCAAAAACACATCAATGTGGAAAGCCATTGAGCTGGTGAATAATGGTGAGGCTGATGCGGTTGTATCGGCAGGAAACACTGGCGCGTTGATGGCAATGTCAAAACTTCAACTACGGATGATTGAGGGCGTCACACGGCCAGCCATTGCGAGCTTTGTGCCGACACAAAATGGTCGTTGTTGTATTCTTGACCTTGGGGCTAACCTTGAATGTGATGAACATAATCTTGTTCAATTTGCTATTATGGGAAGCGCCTTTAGCCGGTTTTTGCAAAATATCGATCGCCCGACTGTTGGTTTATTGAATGTGGGCGAGGAAGACCAAAAAGGGTTTGATTATTTGCGTGCAGCTGCCGAGACACTGCGCCGCGATGACTTGCCTGTTAATTATGTTGGTTTTGTTGAAGGCTCAGACTTTAGTTCTGGGACCGTGGATGTCATTGTAACAGACGGGTTTACCGGTAACATTGCTCTGAAAACAGCGGAAGGTGTTGCCCAACTCGTCAGAGCTTTTCTGCGCCGCGCTTTTGCTGCCAATATCTTTACAAAAATTGCCTATCTATTTGCGCGGCCTGCGCTTGCAAGGGTTCGCTCAATGATTAACCCAAATGCTTATAATGGCGCTGTATTCCTTGGGTTGAATGGTATTTCTGTTAAATCGCATGGTGGAACGAACGCCTTTGGTTATGCCAATGCTATTGGCGTTGCAGCAGACATGGTGAAGAACGGATATCTTCCCGAGGTCAGTCAGGCAATTGCCAAAGCGAATCTTATCCTAAACGAGGAAAAAAGAGACGAGAATGGGTAATCCTATTAGCCTGCCATCGATATTAATGGTTGGTGTTGGTGGCTGTCTTCCTGCGCGGCTTGTGAGCAATGATGAACTTGCTAAAACTGTTGATACGTCTGATGAGTGGATTCAACAACGCACTGGCATAAAACAGCGCTATCTTGTTGAAGATGAGCGGACATCTGACCTTGCTGTTGGGGCAGCTAGGCAAGCCCTTAAGCATGCCGGGCTCAGTGCAGATGATATCGATATTATCGTACTGGCAACAACTACGCCGAATGATACATTTCCGTCCACAGCATCAGTGGTGCAGAAGGATTTGGGCGCGTTTAATGCCTTTGCCTTTGATATTCAGGCTGTATGTGCAGGTTTTGTCTATGCCCTTGGGGTGGCAGAATCACTTTTGAAAACAGGGCAGGGTAAAAGAGCCCTTGTGATCGGAGCAGAATCATTCTCCAAATTACTTGATTGGGACGATAGAACAACCTGCGTTCTGTTTGGCGATGGAGCAGGGGCTGTTATTCTTGAGGCGGGCGCGCCTGTTGATGATTGGGGGGTGCTGTCATCTGTACTGCATACAGATGGGCGATATCGCGATATTTTATATGTCGATGGCGGACCATCCGAAACAGGGACAGTCGGACATGTGCGGATGAAAGGGCCAGATGTATTCAAACATGCTGTTGAAAAGCTCTCCTCCGCCCTTGATGAAGCGCTCACAAAGGCAGATAAGACGCCAGATGAGATAGACTGGCTTGTACCGCATCAGGCAAATCTTCGTATTATCAATGGGATGCAGAAAAAACTTGGTCTCGATCCACAAAAAGTTGTCCGCACTGTCTCAGAACACGCCAACACGTCCGCTGCATCTATTCCGCTTGCCTTGAATACGGCAGTTCGTGATGGGCGCATTCAGTCTGGCCATGTTCTGGCATTCGAAGCGATTGGCGGCGGTTTATCATGGGGCGCCTCTATTGTGCGCTTCGGCAGACCATCCTAGACCACCCTTTATAAGGATAGGGGCAGATAAACTGATAATTTCAGTGCGATGAGCGTGTTGACGACCTTATTTGTTGGTGATAACGTTATCAAATGACAAAGACCGTAACCAGAAATGAACTTGCGAATGCTGTCCATCAGCAGATTGGGCTTTCTCATAATGAGTCAGCTCAGCTTGTTGCATCAGTTCTCGAAGAAGTGTCACGCAGTCTTGAGCAAGGCGATTCGGTTAAATTATCGTCCTTTGGTACATTTTCAGTCCATTCAAAGAATGAGCGTATTGGCCGGAATCCTAAAACGGGCGTTGAAGCGCGTATTAGCCCCCGCCGTGTTTTGTCATTTAGGCCGTCTAATCTGATGAAAAAGCGGATTAACCCTGAGTGATGGCTGATAAAGCTGCAGGCGCATTCCAGACAATTTCTGAAGTATCATCTACCCTTGATTTGCCAGCCCATGTGCTGCGATTCTGGGAAACGAAATTTATGCAATTAAAGCCGATGAAACGCAGTGGTGGTCGTCGCTATTATCGCCCCGAAGATATCGAAATTCTGCAATCTATCAAAGCATTGCTCTATCAAGAAGGCTTTACCATCAAAGGGGCGCAAAAGGCGCTGTCTTTGCGTAAGTCATCGCCTGCGAAGGCCCCTGAGGCACGTGGTGATGCGATAGCTGATAAAGCTCCGCCTGCAAATAATATGGCTCAGGCGTTAGCCCTGCTTGATGATGCCGATAAGCGCCTTGATAGGCTATTGCTAGCAGCCTCCTAACAGGCGCCCGGCTGTTTCTTGCCCTCACCGACATCCTTTTTTCTGTCTTGTGCTTGCACCGGCAAAGCTGTGTCCGCTATAAAGGGAGCATGTCGGAGCGTAGCGCAGTCTGGTAGCGTATCAAGCTGGGGGCTTGGGGGTCGGGGGTTCGAATCCCTCCGCTCCGACCATTTTTTTCTATCACACTAATATCACGCAGCGTTTCATACCCTGCACAGGCCATTAGCATGTTTATGCATATTGTCCCACTATATCCTCCACAAAGAAGGTGGCGCGGATCTTTTAAGTTGAGAAAGAGGTATGGTCAGCTCTCGAGATATGCAGGCTTAATGCCTTGGTCGATAGTACTGTTTCAAGGCAGAAGCAACTAACGCTTGTAATAAGGGCTATAATGGTGCTCGCCAGAAACCCTGATGCTGTATTTGTCATGAACTGGTATGAGAAAAACAGTGCAAACAGGTTTAGAATAAACGAAACACCTGCGAAAAATAGCGAGAATTTGACGAGCGTCATTCTTGTTTTCAACACCCGTAACTCTCTCAGAAGCAATCCTTTTTCACCCTGACGATTCTCAACAGCTTCGATTTGGGTAAAAATATTCCGCATTAACCCGGCAAGCGATGTGTACCGAAAATTAAGGGCGGCAATTGCCAAGGGGATGGCGGGAAAGAGTGTACCTACAGCCTCTAAAATCATCATTCTCTCATTTGGTTCGTAAAAAATATGCCTCTTAATGGCCCGCACACCAAAACTGGGGGGAGGGGTGTGGGGCCATTATAGAGTGAAACGCTTTATCTGGAGGAATGTGCGTTTTTGTCGTGCGGAAGAAGAATAGCCCGTGAGCCACCGTCTCCCGCAAGCCTAATTTACATATTATAGCGAAAACCTATACTGCTAAAAATGCGTCGTAGCAGTGCAAAAAATGCACACCCCAAAGGATGTCTCCTGCTCAGCATCTTCATTCATGCATGCTGCCTTTGTTTTCTTCTTTAATCCTTGGTAAATCACGCTATCATCATCTGAGTTTTCATAGATTGTTTTTCAAAAGGGTACGTTCATGGGCAGCCAATTATTTTCTCCTATCACGCTTGCAGAAATAGAACTTCGTAATCGTGTCATTGTGGCGCCGATGTGTCAGTATAGTGCTGAGGCTGGGAATGCGACTGACTGGCATTTGATGCATTTAGGCCAGTTTGCTGTCTCTGGTTTTGGGCTTATCATCACCGAAGCTGTTGGTGTTGAGATGTCAGGCCGAATTTCACCTGGATGTCTGAGCTTATGTACCGATGAGCATGAAGCAACGCTGAAGCGGGTTGTTGATTTTTGTCATAATTTTGGTAATTCGCGAATGGGTATCCAGCTCGCGCATGCCGGCCGGAAAGCTTCAACAGACCTTCCCTGGTTGGGCGGCAAGCCTATTGCGTCGTCAGACCCGCGTGGCTGGGCGACTGAAGGGCCATCTGCTATCCCATATGCAGCTGAGGGCTGGGAAGAGCCAGCGGCGCTGGATGATGCCGGTCTATCACGCATAAAGCAGGCCTTTGTTGATGCAACAATCCGCGCTGACAGAATTGGTTTTGATGTTGCGGAGTTACATGCCGCACATGGCTATCTGCTACATCAGTTTTTATCTCCGTTAAGCAATCTTCGTAATGACCAATATGGTGGTAGTCTTGAAGACCGGATGCGGTATCCTTTGGAAATATTTGATGCTGTGCGGGCTGTCTGGCCAAAACATAAGGCTCTGGGTGTCCGTTTTTCAGCAACAGACTGGGTAGAACGCTCAAGCTGGGACCTTTCAGAATCAACGCAGTTTGCTGCCGCTTTAAAGGCACGTGGCTGTGATTTTATTGATGTATCAAGTGGCGGCAACTCTGCTGAACAGCAGATTGACGTAGGTCCGGGCTATCAGACGGGATTTGCAGCTGACATTAAGCGTGCAACAGGCTTGCCGACAATGGCTGTGGGACAGATTACAGAACCAAAGCAGGCTGAAGCCATTTTGCGTTCAGGTCAGGCTGATATGATCGCCATTGCACGCGGCGCGCTCTATAATCCGCGCTGGGCATGGCATGCAGCAGAAGCCTTAAATGCTGATGCAGCTTACGCACCTCAATATATGCGGACAAACAGAGCCTTGCGCGGCCTTCCTATTCCGGGCAATCCACCTGTTGCAACAAAATAACAATAATGGAGCGCTTTTAGCGTGTTATTTTAGCCTAAGGAGAGTGAATGATGGCGGCAGAATTATGGAAAGGGCAGGCTTTTAGTGTAAGTCATGCCGATGGAACAGGCCTTGGTGCGGCGCAAGATGCTGGTGGATTTGAGGGCGGCCTTAGGGCTTTTTTTGAATATCGTGACCTCGGGATAAAAACAGCAACCGCAGGTAAGTTTGTGGCACATGTTATCAGAGCTGTTCCCGGTCGACATACTGAACCGCAATGGCATAAGCATGACCTTGATTTTCAGATGGTCTATATCCTTAAAGGCTGGGTAACCTTTGAATATGAAGGGCAGGGAGAGGTCATCATGCGCGCCGGCACCGCAACATTACAGCCGCCCGGTATGCGTCACCGTGAAATATCACATTCGGATGATCTAGAACTGATTGAAATCTGCTCTCCAGCTGAATTTGTAACAGAGATGACAGACGCCCCTTAAAATAGTTTCATAGAGGCAAGCATCACAGGTGCCAGCGCGGCTAAAAGCAGCCCTGCCATGATGATGTTAAAAAGGCGTAATTGGCGCTGGTTTTCAAGCAGGCGGCCAATCATGCTACCTGCATAAGACCATAAGGCAGTCGATGTTATGGTAACAAAGACGAATACGCCAGCAATGGCAATGTGAGTTATTGATAGGCTGTCTGAGACGTCTGTATAGGCTGTAATGGCGCTAACAATAACGATCACAGCCTTTGGGTTAACCATCTGGAAAATAGCGGCAGACCAAAAGCCTATTGGCTGGGATGCGGTTGTTATGCTGGCGCTCTCATCAGAGACCGTCTGCGGCGCTGTTGCGGTTGCAATCTTCCAACAAAGATAGAGCAGAAAACAAAAAGCAGCATAACGCGCAGTATTATAGATGAGCGGGAAGGCGGAGAATAATTCGTTAAGCCCAAGAAGCCCGGCAACAACCATCAGATTAAAGCCAACAGTAATCCCTAAAATATGGGGCCATGTTGCCCGAAAGCCAAAGGTTGCAGCAGATGCAGCAAGCATCATATTATTGGGACCGGGTGTGAAAGCTGAGATAACGGCAAACAGGCAAAAAGACGCAAAATTTGAAACTTCCATAACGCCCTTACCATTGCTTTACGTGGCTGTTTTATTGCCAAGACTTATCGGCCTGACTGTGCCTTGTGCCTAACTGTGCCGCGTGTTTTTTATGCTGTCAAACAGCGAAAATAACGCTTTATTGCGCCTGTCTTACCAAACAGCTTATTTTTTGTAACCATAGCATATCACAATATTCGCGCGCTTTGTCTTTGGTTATGGCAGCTGTTTGCACTCTAAAGAAACGCGATCCAGAAGCGATTACATGCTCTTCTACGTGAAGGGTTTTAGAGGTGAAGGCGTTTGGAAATTTCTGAATGAGAAGGTCACGTGAGCTCTCTGCACGTTTTTGCGAGGAAAATGACGCAAGCTGGGCGAGATACCCCCCTTTTACCTGCGCTGAAAGAGACGTCAGCGCCACCGGCTTTGCAGGCCTTTGTTTTGGCATGCTTTTGGAGAGTACTGGTTCAGGTGCACGCATCGAGGCCAGCATCGAAGAAATGACCTTTGCTGCCGCCGTTTCAGCTGACTTTCCCGATGTTTTATCTCCCGGTGTTTTATTTCCCGGTGTTTTATTTGATGTCTTGACGGACGTTTTAGGCATTTCAGGCTGATTTTGTGCTGTCATGGCTGATTTATTCATAAGGTAGGCTAATTGGGGAAAGCGCGTCAGAATCACAGCGTCTCCCTTGGCATAGATAGCAAGACAATATGTCCTAACCAATGTGGTAATCCTGTCGCGTCCCGTTTTAAGGGGGTCGCCACCTTGCTGGGCAAGGTCAATCGGGGCGATTGGCGCTAGTAACGAGGAGAGAACCCATTCGCGGTAGTCCGAGACAAACACGTCAATATCGGCTGAATTTGCCGCTGTCCCGGTTTCCATCTCTGACGCTTTGAGGATGATGCTGCCGGAATATTTTCGCCGTTCAGACCATAACATACCTAAGTCGGGGTTAAGAATGGATTGGCTTTCCATCAAGGCTGCGAAGCTTGCACATACCGCACCCTGTTCAGCAAGGTTGCCGTAGGTTTTCCAGGTTTCAAGTTTAATCGCTGCTGAAGCAGGTGAATGTGAGGCGATAAATAATACAGTCAGCAAGAGCGAAATAGATCTGAAAATCTGCAACATTACGACCCTAAAACCCAAAATTAAAAACACCCAAATAACAACGAGACATGTTACTCCATCTCAAAACATAGCAATAATGATGCCGTTTTAGCGCCTATTTGAAGGCGTAAACTGACTGGCATCCATGGCAGCGCGGATAAGGGCGCGCGCTTTATTATGACATTCATCAAACTCAGATTTTTCTTGAGAATCATAAACAATGCCAGCGCCGGCCTGTACATGCATCACACCATCTTTGATGACAGCCGTTCGCAAGGCAATACAGCTATCAAGCTCTCCTGCAGCGCTAATATACCCTACCGCCCCAGCATAGATGCCACGTCTATCAGGCTCTAGCTCGTCGATAATTTCCATGGCTCTGATTTTTGGCGCGCCAGACACAGTGCCCGCAGGGAATCCGGCAATAAGAGCATCAATGACATCACATTCATCACGAATTTGTCCCCGCACCTCAGAGGCGATATGCATAACATGGCTATAATATTCAACTTCGAAATTAGAAATAACCCGCACTGAGCCGGGCTTTGAGACACGGCCAACATCATTACGGCCCAAATCAAGCAGCATCAGATGTTCTGAGCGTTCTTTCACGTCAGCCATTAAATCAGCTGCATGAGCAGCATCTTCTTCAGGCGTTGCGCCGCGGGGGCGTGTGCCTGCAATGGGACGGATTGTCACTTCACCGCCGCGCAATCGCACTAATATTTCAGGGCTAGAGCCAACAATCGAGACATCACCCAACGCAAAATGAAACAGAAAGGGGGATGGGTTCAGACGCCGCAGGCTCCGATAAAAAGTAAATGTTGGCAGGGTAAAGGGAAATGAGAAACGTTGTGAGAGGACAACTTGAAAAATATCACCGGCGGTAATATAGTCCCGCGCCTTTTTGACCATCTCATAGAAACGGTTCTGGCTCACATTGCTTTGCGGGATAATGTCAGGCGTATCAGCGGGCTGCTCATAGCTATGCGGAATGGCATCATAAAGTCGTTCTTCTGT
>OCVQ010001893.1_pt1 | contig 14863 bp, 12 predicted proteins | sample 1539061 | NCBI WGS metagenome assembly OCVQ01 (sample SAMEA3355526, study PRJEB22509) | marine metagenome | biome: marine; feature: river plume; material: water | place: USA | collected 2010-08-08 | depth 0.5 m | reverse complement strand
AAACACACAAACACACAAACACACAAACACACAAACACACAAACACACAAACACACAAACACAAACAATGCAAAATGTATATAGATTACATTTTCTTTCCATATTTAGACATTACACATAATCATTGTGTAATATGTATTTGAAGTGAGAAAAGGTGTAAAAACATTATATGTGTAATCTATATAGATGTCTTTAGAACAGATAAAAGAACAATTAAAACGAAAACCACGAGCTACGAAACAGACACCCATTGTTATAAATATCGGAGTTGCACAGGAAACTGGCAATGATGGTTCAGATTTACTTGTGGATAGAGTAGAAATCATGAAACGACTCACAAAAAAAGGCATCTTAAAAGTGTTCGCACAAGGGGATTCAGATTCTTTTTCACAATCACGAGATGATGATGCTGACATAGAAGCAGATGAAGATGTTATACGCACCTCTGTCAATGACAAACGACCAAGCTCATCTGGTCCATCTTCAAAACGACAAAAAATAAACATCAAAGATATCACTAGTATTGTTGGAGAAGATGAACATCGTGATATTACACAATCTCGTGTGCGAAAAACACCTCGACCAGTAAAAGGAGTCTCTGAACTACCAGAGGAAGAATGGGTGAATGTGAAAAATCAACCAGTAATTGATAGACTACCGCCACCCCTACCAATGCCTGAATTACGCGTATCGGGATACTATTTAAACAACCGCAAAAAGTTTGTCAACTTTATCAACTCCTATTTCTCAGAATATAGAGATGACCTCCTCAATGATAAGATTTCCATCAGCTGTGATGAGCTTGGCAATGATGGAAAATCGGATTTTAAGCTTCTTATTCACCAGAAGATTGTGCGTGACTATCTGAATCTATTCAGTCCATACAGAGGACTACTATTATACCACGGTCTGGGTAGCGGCAAAACGTGCTCTTCAATTGCTATTGCAGAGGGAATGAAAAGTGCGAAAAAGATCATTGTCATGACACCCGCATCGCTAAAGAGAAACTATATTGAGGAGATCAAAAAATGTGGCGACACAATCTACAAAAAAGAACAGCACTGGGAATGGGTCCCACTAAATGCAAAATCTGTGGCGATTGACACTCTTTCTGCAGCATTAGGTATAACAGTTGCATATCTAAAAAAGAAAAAGGGCGTATGGCTTGTAGACCATAAGAAAGAGAGTAATTTGTCACAGCTTTCAGCGAAACAGATAATGTCTCTCGACGAACAGTTAGATGAAATGATCCAAACTAAGTACCAGTTCATAAGCTATAACGGTCTTCGCAGAGATAGGTTACGCGCGATGACCAACAATTACGAGACCAACATTTTTGACCATTCAGTTGTCGTGATAGACGAAGTGCATAACTTTATTAGTCGCATATCTAATAAGATAGAAAAGGAGGGGGCAGTCACTCACGACAGAGACGGCGAGGTTGACAAGTTTCCAGTGTCGCTTGCACTTGTCTTATATGAAATGCTAATGTCCGCACAAGACGTGAGAATTGTTTTTTTGACAGGAACACCCATAATAAACTATCCCAACGAACTCGGCATATTGTACAATATGTTACGGGGGTACATAAAAACATGGAACTTTACATTAAAGACAACCGAGGGCTACAACACAGTGAATCAAAAACTGAAAGACTTACTCGACCGCGATAAGTTCATGGACTACTTTGAGTATTCAAAGAATAACGTTCTCAGCGTAACGCGTAATCCGCTTGGCTTCGAGAGAAGCAATGTTAACGGCAATTACGTCGGAGTCAAGGATGCAACCATAAATGAAAGAGGTGAAATAAGCGACGGAGATTTCAAAAAACGCATCATCAGCATGCTCGAAAACAGCGGGATACAAGTAGAGAGAGGGTCGACAAAGATCGATGTATATAAGGCCCTTCCAGATACGCTCAAGGAGTTCGAAGCCATGTTTTTGGGTGACAATGGCGTTGTCAAAAATGCCGACCTCTTCAAGAAGCGCATCCTAGGTCTCACGTCATACTTTCGAAGCGCACAAGAAGGCCTCCTTCCCCGATACGAGCCACTCACAGACTTTAATGTCATTAAAATACCAATGAGCAACTATCAGCTCGGACTATACGAGGTGGCTCGTTCCGCAGAAAGGAAAGAAGACTTAAAAAGAAGAACAAAAAAACCAAGCGTCGACAAAGATGGGTTATATGCAGAACCAACATCATCTTACAGAATATTTTCGAGATTGTACTGTAACTTCGTCATGCCAACCCCCCCTGGCCGCCCCCTTCCAAGAGAAGGGAATATGGATGATTCATACCGTAAGACTGTCGCAGAAAATGATAAAAAGGGTTCTAATGATCTAGATGGAGCGGAGGCAGATGAAATGGAAGGCGATGTTGTCATGGAAAAAAATGCCGACTCCAACTACCAAACTCGTATACAGGACGCACTCGCCTACTTAAAGGAACATGCGGCAGAGGTCTTTTCGCCTGATGCACTTATGAACTATAGCCCCAAGTTCCTAACCATGCTAGAAAACATATCGTCGAGAGATAATCTTGGATTACATCTTGTATATAGCCAGTTCAGAACACTTGAGGGAATCGGAATATTCAAAATGGTTCTCGATTACAATGGATATACACAGTTTAAAATAAAAAAGGGGGTCGATGGAGTATGGCAGCTAGATATTGCAGACGAGGATAGAGGAAAACCGACCTACGCACTATACACTGGAACGGAAAGTAGTGAAGAAAAAGAGATTATCAGAAACATATATAATAGTAACTGGGACCCCAACTTACCCATCACACAAACGCTAAAAGAGATTGCAAACAATAACCACATGGGCGAGATAATCAAAGTCCTCATGATTACTGCTTCAGGTTCAGAAGGCATCAACTTGCGCAGCACTCGATTCGTGCATATTATGGAGCCATACTGGCATCCCACTCGTAAGGACCAGGTTATCGGCCGTGCCCGACGCATATGCAGCCACAAGGCACTCCCCGATGAGTATCAGGATGTCACTGTATTCTTGTATCTTATGACAATCACTCGCGAGCAAGAGGCAGAAATATCAAAGGACATGAAACTACACGATAGAAGCAAGCTTAAATATAAGGTGGCAGATAACAATGACAAGATGGAGTATCGTATTGTTACAAGTGATGAAGCATTATTCGAGATTTCTACCATCAAAGAGAAGATCACCTCGAGCCTTACTCGTCTCATAAAAGAGGCCGCAATAGATTGTGCGACATATTCGCGGCGTGGAAATAAAGAACAGGTAGAATGCGTTCAATATGGCGAGCCGAGAGTCACTGAATTAAGCTTTACCTCTGATATCAAGAAACAACCAACGGGAGAGTTTGATAATAAAAACAAGGAGCGGGTCGCGTGGCGAGGACGACCATACGAATACCAGGGCAAGCAGTATATATATCGCGAAATGGGACCCAACAACGGTAACTTATACGATATGGAAAGCTACTTTCAGTCGCTTGAAAATCCAAGTATTGAACCTCGTCTCATTGCAACTGAGGAGAAAAAGGGCGATAAATATATCATACGGTCTGTCATGTAATGTATCCTCGTCTACATGATAATATCATAAATCACGATATTGTGGGTTATTTACATACAATATCGCGATAGGGTGTGTGTGGGGCGATTGTTACTTAGAAATACATATTCAATCTTGTGACAATGAACCGTCATCGGAATCGTCATCATCACTGCGATAACTAAGTTCAGTCGCATTATTTGGTTGGTTCGGTGATTGAACAACGCCGTTAGTTGAGGGTTCATCTCTCTCTATAATAGTTCTCGATGTATTAATATGTAACGGCATTAATGGAACACTTGGGATAAGATGAGACCATGACAGCGGGGCGGAGTTAAACGAATGTGTTCTCATTTCAGTCTGATATGACGGAACGAGAGACTGTATTAGTATAGTTGCAAGAGCATCGACAATACTTGAACTTTCCGACGATTGTTCGGAAGAACTAGTGGAATGCGTCGGTTGAGAAACACCACTAGTTGATATTGGATTCGCGACTGGATGTGCATTATTATTTTGTTCGAACAAACTACTTTCATTCATATTATCTATACCCAGTGCCGTTGCATCTTGTCCTAATGCGGGTTCATTTATAACACCTCCTAAAACTGGTGATTGTAATGGAGTTTCTTCATCATTCCCGCGTATATCATATCTACAAACTGGACACCTAACATTGTTACGAAACCAGCTATGCAAATGAATATGACTAAATATATGACCACAATGAACAATCTGGGTGACAATCTGTTCAGGTGAAAATGGTTCCATTGTAATTGGACAGGATGTATTTATCGGGTTCTCAACTGTTTGGAAATGTGTAGTCCAAGTAGCGTGATCTATCTGCTCGGCTGAAGGGAAAACTGGAACATTTTCAAATGTTCTACCCAAACTCGGCTGAACAATAGGGTTCATCTGATTATACATCCCTATTGGGAATAATCGTTCAAAACTAAACACCATATTCTCTGCCCGATTCTGGGAATCATGGCGAGATGCCATTGCAGATAAAATGTCTTGGTTAGATGACGATATGTTAGGTGTGACAGGTGTGCCGCCTAGACTATCGAACATATGAGCGTAGCTATCTTGAGTTGATTCATGTGACGGTTGGCGAGATTGCGGATTATGTTCTTGTTGTGGGCCATTACGAGTTTCATGCAAAACATTATATGTAGTTGGACTGCGTTGATACGGCTCTCTCGTTCTAAATATATCGCGCACCATACTTCGGGGCATACGTTCATATCCCATTCGAGTTCTTCTTCTTACCACGCCACGAGCGTTTGTATTAACATGTAACGATGCAGGCGAGTTAGTTGGAGTCGATGTAGATGAGGGCTGAGTATTTTCGTGTGGTGGCAGTTGAATATCGTGAAATACATCACCACCCGAAGAACTATCGCCAGATATAGAACTTGTGCGATTAGTATTATTACGATGAATCTCTCTCATAAGTGTTTGCATCCTCCGTGTAAGCACTGTCTGGTGGCGAAGAAGTTCGGCATATGTACCAGTGATTGTCTCTAATACCTCTATATAGCTTTCAAATAAATCAATCGTCATCTCGCCAATATTTCTATCTACTGCGGTATGAACATTAGAACCTCTTCTAGACATACGATGGAATTATATTATATTTTTGGAATCTGTACATATTTACATACGCCCACACACACTTAAATAGATTACACGTTATTATATAACTAAACTACGAATTGCACCTACCTAGACGAAACTTGTTGATACCAAACATGAACTCAACGCCTTCTGAAAAAGAGAAACACGAACCAGGTCTGTCAGGACTAGCTAATCTTGGTAATACATGCTTTATCAATACATGCATACAAGTTCTCTCTCACACACATGAATTAAACACAGTCCTCGATAGCGATAGCTACGCATCCCATATAAAAAATAACGTAGATGCAGTTCTTCTTCGCGAATGGAACACATTGCGCAAGCTTATGTGGTCGCAAAACTGCATCATTGAACCTAGTAGATTTATCCAGATTGTTCAGGGAGTTGCCCGACGCAAAGGACAAGAACTATTTACGGGGTTCGCACAAAATGATGTATCTGAGTTCCTATTATTTGTCGTAGACTGTTTTCACAACGCACTATCTAGGCCAGTAACAATGAACATAAAGGGAAAAAGTAAAACAAACACAGACGAACTAGCAGTGAATGTATATAACACCATTAAAAAAATGTATGCAAAGGAATATTCTGAAATATGGAACATGTTTTACGGAATGCATGTTTCTGAAATAGTATCCATTGAACACGGCGAGATTTTATCACAATCACCTGAGCCATTTTTTAATATAAGCCTTCCTATACCAATCGAGAATAAAAACCCCACTCTATTCGATTGTTTTGATAACTATGTTCACGGAGAGATTATGTCTGGAGATAATGCATGGTTTAACGAAAAAACTGGGCAAAAACAAGACGTTATAAAACGTATTCGCTACTGGGGATTACCCAACATTATGTGCATTGACATAAAGCGTAACGATTCTACAAACAAGAAGCGACACACAGTTATAAACTTCCCATTAGAGAATATGTCTATGGAGAAATATATAATAGGGTACAATGCACCAAGTTATCTATATGATTTATACGGTGTATGTAATCATCATGGAGGTGCAAATGGTGGACACTACACCGCACTAATTAAAGGGGCTCAAGGAAAATGGTACGAGTTTAACGATACCAGAATCACTATATTGCAAAACACCGACCATATTGTATCATCAAATGCATATTGTCTATTTTATAGGAAACAAAATAAATTATAACATACACTATTGAACAATTGAAATGCCATTACTCCTGCCATTTTAATATTTCAATAGTGTATAACTTACCATTAACAAAATATGAGCACGGGAGTTGATTCTTTAACTCCAAATATTAAACAGATTCTAGACAACCCACTTCCAGCACCACCTCCAATCAGTACATCTAGCACCGGGAATGGTGATAATTCTACGGCTACAGCTGCGGCTGCGACAGCAGATGCAACAACTCCATTACAAGTTCCAGACTTGTCTGATATGACAACTTTTTCAGGAAACGCATTTACCAATCCAGTATATTTATCTGCAGTCATGGTGGGTCTCATCATTATTGTAACCTTAGTCGTTTATTTAGGGGGAATAGGTGGTGCAAAGGAGTCAACCTCATCATCTATATTGGGAACAACCATGAGCAGCTCAGGTGAATCCACTGACAATGGAGGAAATACAACACTAACCATAATTTTTGTAATAATCATTCTTTTACTTGTGTTATATGTAATCCAGTACATCTTATATTATTACTTTAACATTGATATTAGCTCAACCGTAACAAACTTCCTAAATCCTTCTAAAAAACCAGAGATAGATGTTGTCATTAATCAGAATGTCTCTAAGCCAGTGCCAGCCCCAGCACAAATAAATACCGATGAAGTGTTTAACATCGCCGATAATGCATACACGTATGACGATGCAAAAATGGTTTGTGCCGCATATGATGCGAAACTTGCAACCTATTCACAAGTAGAATCGGCATACAATAATGGTGGCGAGTGGTGCAACTACGGTTGGTCTGCCGACCAACTTGCACTTTTCCCCACACAGCAATTGACCTATTCAGAACTTCAAAAAACAGACGACCACAAACACGACTGTGGACGACCAGGCGTAAATGGTGGATATATTGCAAATCCAAATGTCAGATTCGGTGTAAACTGCTATGGAAAGAAACCAAAAATGACACAGGCTGATGAAGACCTTATGAATAGCGTCGCACCATATCCACAGAACCAACAAGATGCACAAATCCAACAAACTGTAAATCAATGGAAAGGCAACCTAGATGATATTTTGGTTTCGTCGTTTAACCGAAATAAGTGGAGCCAATAGAGTCAGTCCGTCGTACACGCATTACATTACACAAATACGTGATACCCTAATTTGTCATTCTTCCCTCTCTCACTATTTACGTTTTTTTCGCGTAGCAGAACCACTCTTGCGATTAACTCCCGTCTTTCGTGTCGTTTTCTTGCCAGATGATTTTAATTTTCCTTTTCCATCATCCTCAATTGCAGGACCAATTAATAACATAAATGTGCGGTCGTCCATGACAACTGTATCCTTCTTGCTGCGCCGCTCAGCGTAGTCCGAAGAGGGAACATACATACTCGTAGAGTAATAATATCCAACGGGGACACTTAAATGCATATAGTTCGCATACTCAGATTCGATAGACGCACAATCATCCTTGGAACATTTATTGCTAGGATTTCGCAGAATATCGCGCAAGTTATAACACCCATGCTCATTACACATAAGCATCGGCATATCTTTTTTTGTTCCCATTAGAATACAATATAGTGTAGTCTTATATACTATATTGTGAACTTATTTTATGTGATTTTAGCCACTTATTGGATATCGTTTAATCTCACTTGTATACTTTACATCACGATTATCCTTGAGGCGCTTAATAATAATCTCGCGCACGCCTGGGTCTTTGATTGTGCTGGACAAGGTATCTTCGATGTATTTGAATGTTAATGGAGACTGCACCTTAGTTGTAGTGAACTTTAACTTTCCATCCGTTATCTGAATAACCGCATTTTTGTAATTGTTATCATCCGCCTGACTCATAAGATTGTTTGTTAATAATGACTTCTCGTCTCGAAGCTGTTTTAATTTGTCAGAGTAAATCTTTATCTGGTTATCCAGCTGTACCCATTTCTTTATATTATCTTCGAAACTCATTAATATTTATTCTTATTTTATGTAAAAATAATAAGTGTATATGTAAATCTATATTGATTTACATTTATATTGTGTTTATCAAATAACATTTAACGGCGTTTTTGAGAACGTCTGGAACGTCTGGAACGAGACATATTTGCACCACGACGTGCAGCAACACGCTTTCCGTACATTTGGTTGGCAGTCATAAGAACAAGTGGTGCAGCAAGCTGAGACATCACTAACGACATGTTACCGCCCTTCTTTACCTTCTTGGAGGATTTAGATTTCTTTCCACTGCGACGCTTTGTGCTGTATCGTACCTTACGAGTTTGAGACATTCGATATATAATAATGCAAGATTATAATACATACACGCACAATACAGTAAAATATTGTATTATTTTCGATCCCGCATAATAATTATTACAATCACCAAAATCGCAATGAGCAGCAATATCATAATAATCGTTATGCCTAAAAGAACGTAAATGTACGGATTTAATACGTTAAACACCATGGTGATTATTGGCTCTAAAAACAACTTTAATTGATATTTTAAATCTTCGCGACTAAGAAGATCAATGCACTCCTGTATAATTAAACTGTTCTTGTTCGAAATCTTTGCCATATATTGAATAAAGTAAGGATATTGGACGAGTATACTTACTTATGCTAAAAATAAAGGATAGCCTAAACTCAATTACATATTGTTTGTACGCACGCGGTTTCGTCGATTTGTCTCTCTATCTCTCTAGGCATAGCCATAAACATAGATAAATCGAACAAACTGCGTATGCGCGTGTGATTCGAATTATATTTTTCTTAATTACAAATAATGAACGTTCATCAAGCAAATGAATCCTTTAATTTTGACAAATTACAATTAGAAATGCCTGTAGCCATGCCAGGCAACAGTTATTTCACATCAATTACAATGGATGGAAAACCACTCTACATTGAAACACCACAAATTACCACCAAGCAAGGATTCGTAAAGGGCATCAAGAAAATGACATGTGACCTATTATTTAGCTCCGCAGAAGCGGGATTCATACAATGGACAGAAACTTTAGAGACAACTTGTCACAAACTTGTCTACAACAAATCTGGCGACTGGTTTCGGGACAAGCTAGAGTACGACGATATTGAAAACGCATTCTCACCTTCAATGAAATCGTACAAATCTGGGAAATACCAAGTGTGTAGATGCAATGTAGCGACCAACCATCACAGTGGGGCACCTCTTGCAAAAGTATACGATGAGGCGGAATCACTAATACTACACAGTGAACTCACAGAACAAACCCAAGTCATTTGTATCGTCGAGGTCAAAGGCATTCGATTTACCACACGCAGTTTTCAAATCGAATACGAACTGCGGCAAGTAATGGTACTAACAGTCGACACCGTATTTGATAAATGTTTGATTAAAAAAACTACTAATGGTGCAGTTGCTGGAACAGAGCCTACGCAAAATATATGTTTACCTGTGCCAAAATATAACAGCGGAGATAAAACGATCGGAAGAAAAAAACGAGGCAAAACAACAAATGTTACTCAAGAACAAGAGTCCGATGAAGAATCAGATGAAGAGCCTAGTGAAAATGAGAGAAATGACGACACAAGTAATACAACCTCAACTGATACCATCACAGACACAGAATCTCACGTAACATCACAATCATCAGCCGACAGCACACTTAATCAGATTTCGGATGATAAGCCTCCTCTTCCGACCACAACACCTGATGATAACAAAGAAGTTCACAATACTGTAATCCATGACACGTCCATCAAGGCAAATACGTATCCACAATCACTTGCAATTAATAATGAAAACGATACTGACAACGATGGTCTAGAAGCAGTCGATATGGACGCCGAGTTTAGCATGTCCAATGATATGGAGAATAATGAAAACACAATTTCAATCAAACGGCCAAATCAAGTATACCATGAAATATATAAAAAGGCAAAGGCTAGAGCACGCGACTTGAAACGACAAGCCATCGCAGCTATTTTAGAAGCAAACTCACTCAAAAACACATACATGTTAGATATAGATGATTACGACAGTGACAGTGGAGACTCGACTGTTTCAGATTTTCACGATAGCGACAACGGCGAGGAATATTACAACAGTGAAAATAACTAGAGACGCGATATGTAATCTATTCCGCGTGAAATAATATTAAAGTCATCTCGACATAATAGTAATAGACTAAGACGAGATAGAATACATTCGTATCTCACAAAAACATTATGATGAACTACCTTCAAATCGTAGTTATATTTTTACTCGTTCTGTTTATTTATATTCACATTCAGTTTCAAATAACATCCGCAGACGAACGGCAAATATATGTTATTGATAAACCAGTAAATGCACCCATCGAGGATGTATTTGAACTTAAACAGCCCATAGTCTTCCGTATGCTATCTATTATCAATATCACTCTGGAAAACTTACTCTCACATCATCACAATATAGATATTTCAGTATACGATAACACCCGTAAAAACACACACTCCAATATCCTGTCGTCTATCTCTGCCACGCATGCTCTAGTAAAAGGCGATGCACATGCTAAGTATTATTCAGAAAAAAACACTGACATATTTTCTAGGATTCCGACAACAAGTCCACTTCATGAAATCACAAAGAAACACGCAATATTCACACCCCCACTATGCAGCAGAACATACAATGATGTCCTGTTTGGTTCGGTGGGCTCAACCACCATACCGCAATACAGCGTAATGTTTAGAAATATATTCTCGGTCACATCTGGCACACTACATATAAGGCTCATTCATCCTGACGACTTTGCCAATCGAGGCGAACAAATTAAACCAGACTATACGAATATGTCTTTTTTTGCATCGTCTGACACAGATTTATGGAACGACAATGATAATAATATTATCAAAGCGACCATTCACATGGGCGAATCTTTTTCAATACCACCATACTGGGTTTACTCATTCCAGTACGAGGAAGACACCTTTGTATCATCCACCAGTTTTAATTCGTACATGACCGAGATCGCAACCGCACAACACACATTGCTTTACTGGGTAACCAAGTTTACTCGACCAAGAAATATCAGCACACATACACACGCCACACCTTATACCGATAAAAATATAATATCAAAACAAACAACCGATTCGACGGTTACAAACAATGACATAAACAATACAAACACAGAAACAACAGACACCGAACAACATAGTAAGATTGACACCGATACTATTCCCGATACCAACCTGCAAACTGACAACGACTCAGGAACATCCGCTTCAAACGATACGACAAGTATATTAGATGTTATGGTACCATCCACCAGTTAGACTAATCGTGTAAATTGATAGGGTCATGTAAAAGAGATAATATGATATATACACATACACATACATATACAGATAAGTATACATCATATACAAAACACTAGTAGATGGAACAATGCACACATCTTATTGCAACCATTACAATTGAAAATAGAAACTATGATTCATGGTCGATACATAAAATGGAAACTATGCAGCCAGTAGATATAACAAATATCATCAATACATTTGACCCTGCAGCACTCAAACTATTCTCAATGGATGTATTCGTTGTTGACTGTTATAACCACGACCAGAATAAACATATTCAGGATGTACGGATTCAACGTTCACCTGTACGTGCAAGCTCACACATATCTGGAGTTCTTGTACTGAAAAACAATAGAACGTATGGAAGACACCAAAAAAACGGGAAGCTTCTATACAAATGCATCCCAGACGATAAGCGTATCCCAATATTCCTCGTGCCATACGAAATAAAACATGTCGGGTTCAATAAGGTCCAACAAAATATGTATGTTACATTCAAGTTCGTTGAGTGGATAGATAAGCACCCGATTGGTTCCATCGTATCCACCATTGGACAGGTGGATGTCCTTCACAACTACTTTGAATACCAACTATATTGCAAAAGTTTAAATGCGTCCATTCAACGATTTACACGAGACACGCATAATAAAATAAACACAATCAACGAATGTCATGCCACCAGCGAAGGGGAAGAGGCAATTATCGACACCATTGTCGCAAGGATGGCATTACTTAATGATTGTCGTGCATTAGTCGATAGAACCGATGGAGAATACATATTCTCAATTGACCCGACCGAAAGCACTGACTTCGATGACGCTGTTTCATGTATACTTATTGACCCAGCACAGCGGACACACAACGGCACTCCACTACACAGACTCAGCATATACATATCGAACGTCACACTTCTACTTGATAGTCTTGGCATATGGAACTCATTCTCTGAACGCGTATCAACTATTTATCTACCAGACAGAAAGCGACCTATGTTGCCTACTATATTATCAGACGGACTATGCAGCCTCATTCAAGACAAGACGCGACTCGCATTCGCAATGGATATATATGTGGCAGATGGACAGGTTGTCGATATTCAGTATACAAACGCCAAAATACGCGTTGCCAAAAACTATAGATACGACGATAAGGCCCTAAAAAAATGCAAACACTATGCACTCGTCATGGACATCGCACAAAAAATGATGTGCCACCACAAATGTATCCCTGTCATTCGAGACAGTCACGATTTGGTGGCGTACCTAATGATATTCATGAACTATAACACCGCAAAGACCATGCTCCCGCACAGAAATGGGATATTTAGAAACGTTATTTCAGAAGTTCCCACTCAAACACCCTTCCCAGATTCCATGGACCAAGATGTGTTAATGTTCTTCAAAACATGGAATAGCGGTTCAGCACAATATGTTAACCTCGCCATGCTTCATCATGATATCGCCACCGACCTACGACATGACATGCTTGAAATGGACGCGTACCTCCATATCACATCACCTATTCGCCGACTAGTGGACCTACTCAACATGATTCAAATCCAAAATAATCTCGGACTACGTGGTCTCAGCGAAGATGCACATCAATTCTATGAGAAATGGGTAGCACGTATCGAATATATTAATACCACCATGCGTTCGATACGTAAAGTGCAAAATGAATGCACGCTTGTTGCATCTGTCTTTAATAACCCCGAACTCATAAATCATGAATATAATGGATACGTGTTCGACAAAACGGATAGAGGAGGCGTATGGCAGTACAATGTATATATCCCTACACTAAAATGGATGACCAAAATAACGACTTGTCTTGAAATGAACGATTATAACACAGCTAATTTCAAAATTCATTTATTCCAAGATGAAGACAGTGTCAAGCGGAAACTGAGGGTATCGATTATTCATACAGAAAGTTAGATCAATGCAAAATACATATTACATTACATAATCAGTAATCAGTATGAAAAATATCCCGCGGAGTGTCATCGGGATATTTTTCTTTTATTTCTTTTTCAATTACCTGCGTGTGTACGCACATAGACTATACAGTTAGCGATGATGATACATTCCTGTAAACATCTTAATTGTTGTTTCCAACACTTTCTTGACACTAAACATTTCATCGAATGATTCTACCTCGGCGTACACAGGAGTATCAATATCTGTACTTTTTCTTTCGAGATATATACGGTCCATCGTGTACACTTTATACACATTGGTCCATACACAATTAGCCATAACACTGAAATAGTTGGGATGTTGACGTACAAACGACCCGACAGAATCTTCCGAATTGGGAAGAGATACACATGTATCACAAATAGGAATAAATATATCTATTACATCTTCTCTCATAAGTATGGTGTTGTACTCAATGTTGGAGAGAATGTCCTCATAAAAATCACACAACGGCATATCGTCGTCGATTGTCAACATAAACGGCTTACTACATGTCGTCATTATCTCAAACATAACTTTCATTTTTAGTTAGCCACTAAGGCTGGAGGGTTGCAACAAACAAATAATACATATTACTTTCAATTTCTTTACATTACATTGCATTTTTACATATACAATCGACGACTTGTTACATATATTGAGTCTATCATATGTAGAATGATTCGCTACTTCATTAATTGAACGGCACACTAGTTCCTGCTAGTTCATTTTTGGATTGTTGTAATTTTGCAACCCATTGAGGAACACTATTATCTCTTACTATATTTTCTACAACATTATTCACTTCAGGTTGTAATGCTGTGGTCCAGCTAGGACCACTAGGTCTTATTATTTTTACTTTGGGTTTTCGTACTATTGATGCAACAGTCCAACTAGGACCACGGCGGATTGCTTCTGCGATTGCGGCTTCCTCAGCTTCTTCCGCTAGGCGAGCTTCTTCTTCTAGGCGAGCTTCTTCTGCTAAGCGAGCTTCTTCTGCTAAGCGAGCTTCTTCCACTAAGCGAGCTTCTTCCGCTAAGCGAGCTTCTTCTGCTAAGCGAGCTTCTTCTGCTAAGCGAGCTTCTTCTGCTAAGCGAGCTTCTTCTACTAAGCGAGCTTCTTCCGCTAAGCGAGCTTCTTCTGCTAGGCGAGCTTCTTCCGCTAAGCGAGCTTCTTCCGCTAGGCGAGCTTCTTCTGCTAGGCGAGCTTCTTCCG
>OCVQ010001889.1_pt1 | contig 14901 bp, 16 predicted proteins | sample 1539061 | NCBI WGS metagenome assembly OCVQ01 (sample SAMEA3355526, study PRJEB22509) | marine metagenome | biome: marine; feature: river plume; material: water | place: USA | collected 2010-08-08 | depth 0.5 m | reverse complement strand
GTTCAGCAGATGCCGAAGGGAACCCCTATGGAAATATCGCCACACACGGAAATGGCCGAAACGGGTGGAGCGGGTATGGCATTAATTCCAGATGGTGCTTTATGGCGAACGGAAACGAGTGTGGCTTACATGACAATACATACAGTTGGGCTCTCCGAACGGCATCCGGTGTATATAGGCAACTATACCTATCAGCCATCGCTCGTGCCTCACCCGTGGAATGGGATAGATTCGTGATATGGCGAACCTCTGAAAACGACTGGGGCGGAGGGTATTGGTATTTCAATCAAGCAGGAGGATGGGGATACACTTCCGATGAACGTATCAAGAAGGACATCGCTCCTCTCTCTACCCAGCAATCCATCGCCTTTGTTAGGCATCTTCAGCCAACAACCTTCCGCATGAAAGACACGGAGCCGTGTGTTCGCACCAACCCTGATGGGACGGAAACGGTAGAAGAGGCGAAGGGGTGTAACTGCTTACTACAGGACGGGTTCATTGCCCAGAACATTCTGGAAGCCTGTGAATTGACGGGCGTGTCAAAGAGTGTGCTGAACAACTGGTATGGCTACGAGGAGGAGATGAAAAAGCCAGAGGAAGAAAGGAAACTAGATAAAGACACCATATTGGGTGTCAATGATAGACCTATCTTGTCGCACACGGTGAATGCGATCAAGGGGCTGATGGAACAACTAGAAGTTGCCCGTAAGGAGATAGATGTCCTCACCGAGCGTAATCAAGTCCTTGAGGCTCACGCCCGTCAGTTAGAGAAAGATTTCCTAGATTATAAAATTCAAACAGAAGAGCGTTTCAATAAACTTGCTACGCTGATCGCATCGCTAAAATAATTTCTTCACTACTAGTAAAAGAAATGTCTCTACTCGACCAACTACCCAAAGTCATCCGTAAGGAGCTTGATCCATCTGATGTAAAAGCACAGGAACCTGCTGATGACAAACCGTTTCTACTGTGTTGCTCTCGCGACATTGAGCACCACGAGCTCGAGCTACTAAAGTCGTACGGCAAAGTCCTTGAATTTCACGAGTCTTTTCGTAACATCCCCCTTCGATCACATCAGTTTGACTACGCGACGTTTGACCTGAGACTAAAGGTCCATCGTGATACGCTGATGAAGGAAGACCTCTCTCACTACAATGTTGTCTGTGTCATCTCTCTCCTCGACTCGCGTGACGATTTCGTGCACGATGTCAAGGCAAAGAACTGTGTGCGCAGTTTCCCGGAACGACAGGCTTTCAAGTCGGACTTTGACCGCCTTCTCCTCAGCGCCAAGATCCGCAAGCCGTCGGTTCTCAAGTCCCTGCTTCGTTTCCTGTGTTTTTTATCGGATGGCTATCCGCGAGAGTAAAGGATGCGATCAGTGATCTGATTCTGAACATGATTGGGATACCGTCTCTCCAGTCGTTCATTCTGTAAATAATTTCTTCACTAGTAGTAAAGAAATGTGTAACGGTATGAAAGAGGAGATTTGCCAAATCTATATTCCCGCCGCAACGGGAGTTCTCCCCCCACGAGCATTTTACCAGACCAGATTGAATGGTCGTTACCGCGCCAAAGTCGCAGGAATCGCCTTTACGGACAACACTAACGTTCATGATCATCGCGTGATCTCGATCGAGTCGAATTGCTTTCGTATGCCGTTCGGTAGTAAGCTTCTTTTTGCAAACAAGGCGGCTGAAACACACGGCAATCCTTCTGCTAGCTGGCCGTTTGAGCTAGAGGTAATGGGTGGTGGAGTCGACATTGATATCGTATCGAGTACGCCGTATACAAACACTGGCAACAGTATTTTCTATTTCTGTATCGTCACACTGCTTGTTTCGCCTCTTGAGTAAATTTTTTTCTTTCTTGAGTAGTATCAAACAAACAATAAGAATGGGCTTCTTCTCCGATTTATGGGAAGGTGTTAAACGCGGCGCCTCTTCATTATACTCAGGCGTGAAAGACGTGGCCGGCAAGGTCTATGATGTAGTTCGCAAGCCAGTTGATTTCATCGCGGGAGCAGGCGACTTTGTCTCTAAGATTCCTGTGATTGGTAGTCTGGTCCAACCGATTATCGCTGGAGCGAAAGGCGTTCAATCCGTTCTAGACCAAGCGAAAAGCGTAGGAGATATTGCAAAAACAATTGGTTTAAGATCCGGTGGAATGGTTTCGAAACGAATGTTTCAGAAAGGTGAATGATGAGAAAGAGAGAGAAAAAAAAAATTTCTTTACTAGTAGTAAAAGAAATGGCATCATCAGCACCTGCTTCTTATGCTCTTGGAGTCGCTACGTCTGACATCCCCGCTAGCTGGATGCCCTCAAGCGAGCCACGCGTGGCCTCTGGTGGTTCTCAGCGCATTGTTGCCGTCTCGTCTCAGAACGGTACTGTGACTTCCGGTCAGCCGCTGTCCTTTCAGCTACCCTCTAACCTCGGATCCGGCTTCGGAAAGAGTGGCTCATTCTATATCCGCATGACCGTTTCAGTCACTCAGGCCAACGCCTACAGCTGGTGTTTCCGTCAGTATGGATCTGCGGAGTCCCTTTTTCAGCGTATGACTGCTCTTCTCTCTGGTTCGATCGCGGAGCAGATTCAGAATTACAACAAGCTGTGCGCTTCGTTGAAGCTACACGCTACGAATATAAACTACATTGCCTCAGACGATCAAGTTATGCAAAATACCATGCCAACTGCGTTTAACGCTGCCCAGACCTTGACTGTTTGCGTGCCGATCAACCTGGGGCTATTCAACGCCAAGTCTCACCTTCCGTTGTTTTTGCTGTCGGCCTGTCAGCTTCAGATTGACCTGGACTCGGTCGGACAGGCGTTGACCTCTGGTTCCGCTGACCCAATCACTGAGTTTTCGGTATCACAGGCTCAGCTGATTTTTGAACAGCTAGTCCCGGATAGCGTGTATGAGCAGGGTGTTAAGCAGATGCTCGCTTCTCGCGTTTACCAGATTCCGATCAACACGTGGTACAACACGAAGCTATCGAACGCCGCTCAAGTCACTCAGAACATCGGTCTGAACTCATCTTCAGTCAAGGCTGTTCTGTGGAACGTCGTCGTTGGTAACGCCTCTCGTAACTCTGGTGCTTTTACTGGTGACTCACAGACTTCTGCTTACCTGTACTTGGATGGTCAGCTCGTCTCGAACAGCAACCTGTCTACTCCATCCGAGCAGTTTGCGGAGATGAATCGTGCGTTGAACTTGCTTACTGACATTACTCGTACATCATGGGGACCTAGCACTAATAATGGTGTAGCCGGTAATGCGGCGGCCGGTGACTTTACAGTTTCGGTTCTCTCGCGTGCATCCTACTCAGCTGGTGCTTACCTCGGTGGTTTGTCTTGCTCTCGTTCGGATCAGGCCGGCTTCTCCTTTAGTGGCACTCCGGTCAATACTGCTGTTCTTCAGCGTTCGGGTGGTGCTACTCCAGGCGATTTCTACATCTACTGTGCCCTTCAGCAAGTGATCACTATCGACATGGCTGGTAACATCAATCTGATTCGTTAAACAAAAATACTTTTTAATTCTCTCATAGTATTATAAGAGAATGGTTACTGTTATTTCAGTAGAAGAGTACGAGGATATGAAAAAGCTTCTAACTCCCCTTGATCACCTCGTCCATACGATTATTCATCTTTCGGAACAGCCTTCACACGCTTCCCAGACTTTTGAAGTCTCTCCTTCTTCACAGGCTTCTCAACCGGCTTCTTCTCAACCTCAGGAGCATCTTTCTTCACGTATAGAAGAGCTTGTTCAACCGTGTGACCCATCTCTTCCGCTCTTTGCTCCAGTTGGCGTAAGGGAGGCAAATCTTTATATTTCTCGCTCAGAAAGCTGTGACGAAGAATGTTGACGGAAGCCTTCTTTCCTAGAATCTGATTAAGGCGCTGTTGAAGCTGTGATGAAGTGAGTTTCTTTCCTGCGCCGGAAACGAGCATGTACTCGTTAGGGTTAATTACCTTCCACTTGTTGATAATAAATTTGAGTTTTGGGTTCATCGCAACTGTTTCCTTACCGTGAGTCTTTGCGGTCTTGTACTGATTGAAGACCAAGTTGTTTGCTTTAACAAAGTTATCCTTCTCCTCATCAATGTTTCTTAGTTTCATTTCCGTATAATCCTTGAGACGACGGGGAGCCTGGAGATGATACAGGGCGAGAATCAACCAATTCTGAACTTGTTGAAATTCAGCTGGTCGAAGCTTCTCACGAGAGAGGAAAGCACGGTTCTCCTTGTCCATCTGATCGTAAAGCTTTGCGACTTCTTCCTGGGTAACCCAGTTCTCACGCTGTGAGTCGCTCATCTTTTGGTCTTTCTGATCGTCATCGTACTTGCCCTTGTCGTCAAGCATCTGTTTACGGTATAAATCAGCAGCCTTCTCATTAGACTCAGTCAGAACGACGAGAGAAGCGAGGATCGTCTTTCGCTTTGAAGGGTCGATATCTTTGAGATGGGAAAGAACGTCCTTTGGATTCTTGCTAAAGTAGTCAAAGCATTTACTAACGTCCTCGTCCTTAGCGACTCTCTTGTATAGATTAGAGAGAATTGAGGCATAGGTCTTGAGGGAGGAGTCAGCAATCTTTGGCCGGTTGTCGCGAATCTGTGATCGTAAAGAATCCATTTTCTATCTAGCGAGATAAAAAAATTAATTATTTTTGTGCAAACCATTCTTCGTCAGACAAATAGCATTTACACACTTTACAGCGGTGACGTCTAGGACACTTAAGGTCGCCTTCTGGAGTGATGCAGCTACTGCAATACTCTCTTTCGAGAATCACAGGCAGTTCTTCTTTCTCGTCAAACTGCGGTTCAGGTGCTGGTTGAAAAGCTGGTTGAGGAGTTGGTTCAGGTGCTGGTTGAGGAGTTGGTTCAGATGCTGGTTCAGGTGCTGGTAGAGTTGGCTCTTCCTGAGCTCGTCTCAGCCAGTACATCATTTAATGTAACGCAAGAAAAAAAAAATCTTGTACTAAGGTAAACACACGATGTTTGGAAGAGATATGATTCTACCGCTGCCCTTTGGTAATCCCTTTCGTAAGCCCTTTGGTAGACCCTTTGGTCAGCCGGTTAGTCTAATGCCTGTAGGTATGGCTTTGCCTATGAAGAAAGGCGGCAAGGTAAAGGCTGACAAAATTGCAAAGGCGATTCGTCAAGTCTACGCCGATGCCAAAAAGAAGGGTGAGTTCGTTCCACCCGCTGTCGCAAGAGCGATCGGCTTGAAGAAGGCTGGTTACGCTCGTAAGTAAAGTAATATTCTATCGATAATCTATATACTAAAGAGTATATAGACTTGTGAATAAACCAACTTACGTTAATCTATGTATGAATATAACGAATAAACTAACTTCAACCATAATATATATACGTATTATAGTATATAAAACCGGTTTTATAGTTGTGTATATACATATTTATTATGATTGAAGTTAGTTTAACGTATAATAGACGTATATATACTCATAGAAGTTGGTTTAACTCGTCCAGCAAACCCATCGTAGAAAAGCTGTTATTGATACGAGCCCTTTGAACATTAGTAAAGTAACACGTTCTACATGTTTTTCCATACGTCAATAAAGGCGCGACAGGATAACCCTCCCCCTTTGTCTTTTTCTGACAAAGAGAACAAGTAAAGTTGTTGTATATGTATTTTCTCATCGTTATGAGAAAATACATCTTTAAATTGTTAAAGTCCAGGCAATTTGATTTTAGCGTCTTTAAGCATCTTTTTAACTTTGCTTGCATGTTTCACAGGGATCACAATCTCACCAGGCATCAATCGCGCTAGCACCTGATCTGGGTCTTTCGGTCTTAGGGCGTATACAGGGATGTTCTTGTCCGATGGCTTTACTTTTCCTCCCTTACCAAAAGGGCGTGGCTTTACGACTATACGTTTCATTTGAGTATAGTTCAGAAATTATTGTGAAAGCAGACTTTCTTCTACCGCTCGTTTCATCGCTACCAACATCAGAGCTCTTGAAATCGGAAAGGTTGCACGCTTGACGCCACTAAGATAGTAGTCTATCTTCATATCAAGGACATGTACAATCACATCCTCTTCACACATGTTCAGTTTGAACCAGATATACTCTATGCGATCATCTACCCGAGTCTGTGGATGACCGAGCACCTGAATCGCGTTGTTCTTGTAGATCTCTCGTGATGGAGACATTTATTATTATGACGAGATAATAATAATTTTTTATTTTTTTCGTAAACTTTCCAAAATTAAATCGACGATCGTTTTTTTACTCGGGAGGGGTTCTCTTCTCGAAACCGGTACGCCTAGTGACGAAGCAACTTTCAAAAGGTTGAATCCACGGTGTTCAGGGCGATTGGCGCGTCTGACTTGAAATTGTTCGAGGAAGTCTTTTGTAATCTTTCCTTTTTTCTCCAACGCTCTAATATCTTCTGTTGTATAATCCTTCTGCTCTTCTTCTGGACCAGCCGATGTAGTTGAAGTCGACGCGCTTGACGCTACTTTAGGAGACGCTGGCTCTCGTATCTCTGGAAAGTCAAACTCTTGTTGTTGTGCCATTGGGGACACGACTCGATCAACAAGTGGTTCTGGACCCGCTCTAATAAGCGGTTGGTCTGGGGCTAATAACTGAACCTGTGTGCCTGTCTCTCTCGTGGCGACTCGAGTCTGTGTTCCCATATCTGATGTCTCCATCATTCGACTAACACTTGGTTGAGCAGCTTTCGGTTCCTCGTACATAGGCAATGTCTCGACATACTGAGCCATCATATGACGCATATCCTGAATTGAAAACGGTTTGCGAGCCTCTTCCTTCTCTTCAATCACAGGTCCTTCTAGCACAGGCCGTTGAGCTCGTTGTTCTAGTCGGAGTAGAGACTGTTCGATTGGCTTGACTAGCTGCTGTAGTTGAGATACAGGCTCGATCGCCGGACCTGCTCTCTGTGGAAACATCTGTGGGAAGAAGAACGTACCAGTACTACCTGGGGGAGGAGGTGGCGGGAAAGGGAGTGGCCCACCACCTCCACCACCCGCACCACCTCCACCACCCGCTGCAGCAGGTCTTCTGGCAGGAGCTCTTCTGGCAGGTGCTCTACGCCGTTTGGGTTTCTGTTCCCCTACGTAGATCTTGACGTTCTGGATCTGCTTCTGTTTCTGTTTTACCATTTAGTACTAGTTGAGAATTTAATTTAGAGCGTAGTTTCTTTAGGCGTTGAACAGCCTTCTCTCTCTCCTCAAACAAGTTCTGTAGACCTTCAGATGGTACCTGTGCCTGAGGAATCATGTTCACAGCCAAATCTTGCTGTGTATGATCACGCGTCCACTCCTTGATCGTCAACCTCACACTCCAGTCCAGGTTACCCAAGTCTAGGACGTACGCTGTACTACTACCAAGGTACAGGGAGATGGTATCGATGACACGGTTGTTGATTTTGGTCTCCAGGTCTACGGGGTTTGTCCATAGGATATACGACTGCGGGCTAGCGTTGATCTGAATCTTGGCCAGGATGTTAGACACCTCGTTGTCCACTACGATGTTCTCGATATTAGACGACTGGAGGAGGGAGTCACTTCTAACGTATACAGCCGTGTTTTGACTCACGTTAACATTCTGAGTCGACGTAGCGTCTAGTCTGACCGTTGGAGAAGAATAGCTGAAAGAGAAGGAGGTGGTAAATCCAAGACACTTCAAGGCGACAGGGCTGTTGTTCGAGATAGTAATTGTCGTCGCTATGCTATCCGTCCCTATGACAGAAAAGGTTACCCTACCCGAGCTCCTGTCGTACGTGAACGAGAAAAGAGTTGTCGGATCCCATCCAGAGAGAGTATTGATAGCACTACCCAGTCGATTCTTTAGTTCGGTGAGTAAAGTTAAGATATTGTAATTACCACTAGTCAGGGTCAGTGATCCGTTGTAAGTGATGGAATTTCGGACGAGAGTAAAGTTTACCGTGCTGTTATTTGCATTGATGAGAGTAAATACATAGGGAATCTCCGCAGAACCCACTCTCACTGTGAACCAGTTGTTTGGCGAGGTTAGGCCAAGAGGTCGATACAGGGCGGTCTGAAAAGAGGTGGAGTCACCACTTGTGCGTTTAGTTGATGAGAGAAAGAGGTTGTAACTATTGATAACGTAACTCATTTATCAATAAGGCAAGATTATTTCTTAGCGCGAGCTTTCGTCTTCTGGGAAATCATCGAGTCTAACATTACCTTTAGTGTCTTAGCACGGCCTTCCGGGTCCATGTACTTTTTGACGTGCTCCGACTGAGAGAACTCCGAGAAGGGCATAAACCACTCTTCAGGGATCTTTTCCGGATCAAAGTAAACCGAAGGATGGATTTTGGTTTGTCGTTTTTCGTCCATTTTTACTGTATAAAAAGATTTTTTTTTCCGTAAATTTTTTTCTAGCGATACCGTAAATGAATTCGCGTGCTCTTTCAAAATTCAAATCTGCGGACGGCGAGACACTCCTGTTACCAAAAGAAATGGTTGGAGCGATAGAGCTACCCGCTAGAGCTGTTAAGAAGATGGTTAACGCTGGAAAAGAGAGAGCACCTCCAACACCCGCTCAACTCGAGGCGAGAAAACGATTCATCGAAATGGCAAAGGACCGCTCCCGAATCGTTAAAGAGAAGAAGGAGATGGAAGCTAAGGAATTCCTTAAAAAGGAAACCGAGGCTAAACAGGAGATTGATCAGTTCAAGACTGAGGTCAAGGGCAAGAAGATAGAAAAGGAGAACGAGAAGGTTTCGAGCGGTACCCACGTCCGTGTCGTTATCAAACAGCCCTCCAGACGAAGTCGTAAGCAAGAAACAACTACCGAAGATGATACTACGGATGTAACCGAGACCGAGACCGAGGCAGAAGAGGATTACAAGCCCAAGCAGCGAGCTATCCGTCGTCAGGCTCAGAAACTCGTCAAAACCGTCGAGAAGATTGACAAGGTCATCCAGCAGGTTCCCGCCGCTCCATCCAACCCCTATGCGAACATGTTGGCGAGTCGTTGGCGTTAGGTACCGATTAGGTAACAAACTTTTCAGGGGAGAGGATACCAAGGTCTTCAGCAAACTTCTTTCCACGGATTCCCATCTCAGATAGATAGGAACCTAAGCTACGTTGTGGATCTTGTCGTAGATTTGCGATAAGACGATCGTCCGACTCTCTTACGAGCGTCTTTAGTTCAGCGTCAGATATTTTACCCTGATCTTTCTGCTTACGGAATCCCTCGTAATCTAGATCATGCTGGAGACAACTACGGTCACTGGCTGAAGCAGTTGGATAGTGCTTTTCGATATATTCACGGCTAGTAGGATTACCCGGACCACAGAAGGACATATTGGGCGCTAAGAACCGACCTTCAGACCAGTTCTTTGCTGTCGTTTTAACTGTGTCGTAGACGTTGTATAGCGTTTTCTTGCCAGACTCGTACAGATCCGAGAAGAAGCCCATTCTTTACTCTAAAGAGAGAAAAGAATTACTGAAATACTGCTGTTAGATTACATAGCTCGCGGAACGTTTGCTTTATCTCCTTTAGACGATGGTATGAACGCAGGTTGATAGAGTTCCACTTCTCACGGTTCTTTTCCAACCATCTACGATTACCTTTCTTTTTCGCCTCCGAATAAGTCATTATTGTATATGTATCAATCGTTTAAATACCTATACAAAAAATCGATCGATAAGGAAATAAGGAAATCTCAATCGATTTCCCGAAACTTTTTGATAAATCGTTTGTTGAAAAAAAAAATTTGAGAAAGTTTCGGTAAACTGGCATAGATTTCCTTATTTCCTTATCGATTCGTAAAAAATTTTAAATTTTTTTTTATTTTCTCAACGATATATAAAAGACTTTAAAGATGTTCACATACAACAAAGTGTCGATGCCTGAGTTCGAAGAAGTTATTCATATAGCTAGTAGTCCTTGTTACATTCCTGTACTGGGGAGTCTTATGGAAGGTAACTTTACTGATAAGTACTTGAATTCTCTCGATCGAACTAAGCTAGAAAAATGGGGGTATGAGCTGTTAGGAGAATTCTCAAAGTCATTCTTTGATATCGATGGTAAAGGGATAGACTTAATGAACATGACTTACGAGTTTAAAGCTCATCTTGATTCGTTACTAGAAACAGGTCAGAGAAAATTTATCTATTGCTTTTCTCGACCTGAGGATATGCTTGCGTATCACGATATTAAACCGGCTAGTGATGACAAGGAGCGTAGAAAGCTTTCATTTCACATTATTTTTGAGGATAAGGCAATTAAACGACTTGGGTTTAAACCTGAGCACGACGAGAAAACTCTTGAGTGGTTATTAGGTCGTTTCTACGAGAAACTTCGTCCCTGTGTCGATACAGGAGTTTATGATATCAACCGAAAGATTCGTCTACCATACTTCTCCGATTACATGAAACCGGTTTGTCTTTATCCTCACGATGAAACTATTAATCTTACACGTTTTTCGATCAATTTGCCACCAGCCATTTATAAAGTTCAAGTTCCTAAAGGCTCTACACAAAAGGACGCGGAGAACGAGGAGAAGAAAACCGCTTCTATACAAGGGAATACTGACAAACCACTCTCTTTCGAACAGAAGGAAGAACTTTTAGAGTTGTTGTCACACGTGAAGAAGGAGCGTTTTCAGGAAGGTAATAGCTTCAACGGTCCTTGGGCTTCCCTAGGTAGAATGCTGAAAGGGCATGGTTTTCCTAAAGAGATTTTTCTAAAGATCTCGAAAGAGAGTGGGTACAAAGACTATAACGAAGAAGATGTCTTGGGATGGTGGTATTCCTCGGACTCTAATACGACCAAAGGTTACGCGCCTCCCGGTTTCCCAACCATTGAAAATTGGTTGAAAGAAGATGGGGTAGATTATAACAGTCTTCGTTCTCTATCGAAGAGAGGTGTCATAGGAAAGATGAAGAAGAAGATCTTTGAAACAGGAGAGCTATCGCACGGTCATGCCGCAGAGATCTTCTATGAAGAGATGAAGGATGATCTCTTTAAAACTCCAATGGGATGGATCGTCTGGGATGAAAAGACTGGTTGGCAGGTTGGCATGGAGAGTATAGTAATTCTCCCTTTTATGAAGATCTGTGGTATGGCCTTGTCGTCCTACGTAACAACGATGAAGATAGATGATCTTGTCCAGAATCCATCAGACTTGGATAAAAACATTAAGAAACAGATTGACGCCGATGAAAAGAAAAAACTTCTTCGTAAAGTTTCTAACAAAATGTTGGACCACGGTTATATTACGAAAACTATTAAGATTCTAGGGGAGATGTGTAAGAATGACACCATCGTAAAGGAGTTTGATAACCATCCTGAGTTGTTCGCTTTTAGCGATCTACAAGCTTATGATCTAGTTCAAGGAAAAATGGTTCGAATTCTAAAAGAACATAAAATTCTTACTACGTGCGGTCGTCCTGCACCAGAACGTGTAGAGGACGAAATACAAGCCGCTAAAGAGTTTGTTCTAACATACCAAGAATCTCGCGCTCTAGATAGCTTCCTATCGATGTGTGCATGTTCCCTGTATGGTAAAAACAAGAACCAAATAATCTTTATTCACACTGGTATGGGCGGAAACGGAAAGTCCGTTCATGCAGATCTAATGACAAAGACCTTAGGGGGATACGCAGGCCTTCTCCCTATAGAGCAATTTACGATCGAGCAAAAATCTCGAAATGAAGCAAATAGTTCCTTAGCCGCTCTTGTTGGAAAAAGATATGCCCGATCAAACGAACCTGAAGACGACGCCGGACAGAAGCTTAAGATCTCTAGAATCAAACAAATCACTGGCGACGAAGAAGTCGATGTGCGAAAGCTATATGGCGACCCGTTTCAGATGTCAATTAAGTTTACCCCTCACGTACTAGCGAACGATATTCCTAGTCTATCGAAACAGGACGGTGGAATTGCTAGACGTATCAAAGTGGTCCGGTATCCATATCTCTTCAAGGACTCACCAGATGAAGATGACCCTTACCAACGTTTGAAGATTTTAGACCTTAACATCGACCAGTATAAGAACGGCTTCTTTTTTCTATGTGCTGATATGTGGAAGAGAACAAACGGTGTATTTATCGATTCGGCCGACGTCCAGGACGACGTCGAAGAGTATCTCCGTGAGAACAATCCTCTAATTCCGTTTCTAGTAAACTTTCAATCCTCTGACAAATTTATTCGTAGTAAGGAGCTTCATAAACTCTTCGATGAATATTGCGACGTAAACAAGATTGAACGGTACAAGAGTAAGGCTTTTTCAGCTATTTTAGAAAACTCTATCTTATCTGACGGGTCGAAGGTAAAAATTGAGAAAGATCCAAAGAACGGTAATAAGGTATTCGTAAAACAAATCATTCAAAAGTAATTTTTTTTCAGATCGAAAAAAAATATTTTAAAATATTATCTTGAGCAATATATAAAAGATGTCGTCTGAAATCCAAACCCAAACCCAAACCGAAGAAGTTGTCAAGCGTGGTCGCGGTCGCCCTCCGCTCACGGATGAACAGCGTATCGAACGCGATCGCAAGCGCTATGATCAACAGCGAGCGTACTACGTAGCAAACAAGGAACGTATTGCCGAACAACAGAAGAAGACCAAGGCCGAACGCTACAACAACGACCCCGACTTTCGCAAGAAGGCGATCGACTACATCACCCTGTATAACAAGCGTCGAACGGCGATCGTCAACTACGCCATGAGCTACAAGGATGAAACGTTCAAGAAGGGTCTACAGGACTACTTGTTTCAGGAACTAGCTGACGATTAAAGCTCGTCAAATCGCTTATACATTTTGCACTTCCCACCCACCAAGTTAATAAAAAGAAAGCTATGGTCTTCTTCCGTCGCTTCTTTCAGATTTCTTTCCAGGGTGTCCTCATCGCAGGTGAGGTCACGTTTAAAGGATTCGATTTCTACTTTGGAATTCGTTCGAAAGATAAACAAGCAGTCCATCTGATTGCGAAAAATTGGCGGCATACTGGTATATTTATGAGTTATACACCAGATGCTTGTCTTCAGGTGCCTCGAATTTGTAAACAGAGCGCTGATTGCGTTAGGCTTCTTACCCGTAGGAAAGCTGTGTGTGACATCGTCGAGAATGATGAGGTTCTGAGGTTTCTTAACGCCTTGATTCAGTTCGGGGAGGAGGTCGATGATCTCTTGAGCGGTTTGGTCGTTAAGTGCTGGCCAGTACTTTCCCTCGCTTTCAACTTCTTCTTGTAAAGGCTTCATCTTGTCGTCGTAGCGAGCGGTGGGGCTAACCAAGAGGATGTTGTTAAAGTATTTGCGGAAGGGACTCTTTTTCGAGGTTAGCAACGAGAGTATAATCGAGCTCTTACCACTTCCCTTAGGCCCGATGATACCAAAGATACGAGAGCCCATCGGTAGAACATCATCGGACTTGACGAGTTGACTGTCATGTGCTTTCATTTCAGACGAGAGCGGGTGAGATTTTCTTTCAGCCATTTAACTTCTTTATAGTTATACAAGAAGATATTTCAATGAGTGTCAACGGGTTACAAGCACAGTACATTCCGCCTACCCTAGACGGCCTAACGATTGTTGAAGCAGATCAGATATACATTGATGGGACAGAGATTAAAATAGACGACTTGATCCCCTACACAGGAGCGACTCGCACAATTGACGCTGGAAGTCAGATCATCAAAACAGCTCATACGGCGGTAACCAATTCTGAAGTGGTGAATCTAGGAGTTCTTAACACGACCATTGCTAACCTCGCCGGTGCTATCGCTGGATCCTTCCTTGATAAGGTTACAGTAACGCCCCAAACGGTAATTGGTAACGTTTCCTACACAGCACAACTCTCGTCTGATGACTTTCTCGTCCCCACCACCAAAAAGGCCTCTCTGGGTTCTGTGATATCCGTAGACGCAAACTGGCAACGCGCAGAAAGTGATGCGACTGTGTCGACTGTTCAATACTTTGGATCCATCACCTCCTCGATGGGTATCTATCAAGCGACTAGCACCCAGAACTACTCTATCTTGCAAGTGGCTGACCTCGGGGTTGGAATAGGAAAACGCATGGATATTAACTGGAATTTGAACATTAACGAGGCCTCCTACAACTCGTCTATCCAGCTGTTCGCTAGTGATAACGGTACGACGACCAACCAGTACCTTGGACCCTCTGTCAACTTCACTCCCTCTGATCCGCTCTACAAGGTAATGTCTGGAACCTTTGTCCCACAGCATCGTTATCTCTGTATCCTTTGCGCTACTAGCAAGCCGAGCGGTGTTCAGACGGTGAGATGGTATGGACTGGATCTAGAAGAACAGGGTGTAGAACTAACAAACGTGTCGATGCCCTCCCTGACTGCTGATCGAGTAGCCGTGCTTAACGGAAACAAGCAACTCGTTTCATCGGGTATTAGCGTAACGAAACTAAACTATCTAGATAACGTCTCGTCGGATATCCAGACGCAGCTGAATTCGAAACTCAATCTGTCAGGAAGCAATGCGAACCAGAACATCGTTCTTGGCACGTATAAGGTTCAGAGCACAGCTACTCCATCAACGGGTAATGACTATACGAACAAGACCTACGTGGATACAGCAATCACAGGTCTTAGTTCAGTCTACCTTCCACTAACAGGTGGGACACTCAGTGGTAATTTAACGGTTGAAGGAGCATCAGGCATCTCTCTTACCAATGTTGCTACAACGAATGGGTTTTTATCCACACGGTACTACATCGGAGCAAGAGGAGATAATCAAGACGACGTAGCGTCTGACAATAAGTACGGACCGTGGTACGGCTTGGGAGCGTGTGGTATTGCGGGGTTCATTAACGTTCCGTGTTTGGCTGGATGGGCAGGTGTTGCGTTACGAACAAGTAGTGGAGTACTGGTAATGAAAGATGGTGGAGAAGTCGGTATCGGGGCGACAG
>OCVQ010001886.1_pt1 | contig 14938 bp, 7 predicted proteins | sample 1539061 | NCBI WGS metagenome assembly OCVQ01 (sample SAMEA3355526, study PRJEB22509) | marine metagenome | biome: marine; feature: river plume; material: water | place: USA | collected 2010-08-08 | depth 0.5 m | reverse complement strand
ACTCAAGGACGGGAAAATAGTTCTTGAAAAATACTTCGGCACCTTTACAGAAGATAGTTTACATGTATGGAATTCGGCCGGGAAAACCTTGGTTGGCTTCATGACCGGAATCGCGCAACAAGAAGGATTCCTGAATATTACGGATACCACTTCTAACTATTTAGGAGCTGGCTGGACATCTTTGACGACGCAACAAGAGGAGAAAATCACCATTCGTCATCAATTGAGTATGACGACAGGCATGGATGATGTGACCAACGGCTATTGCACTGATTCGGCTTGCTTGACATATATTGCCGATGCAGGAACAAGATGGTCTTACCACAACGCGCCCTACACCTTGATGAATACGGTGATTTCAAATGCTACTGGACAAAATTTCAATACTTATATTTCTGACAAAATTGGAGCTAGTACGGCAGGAATCAATGGCCTATTCGTAACATTTGGATACAACAAAGTTTTCGTGAGCAAACCGAAAAGCTTTGCCCGTTTCGGACTTTTATTGCTGGCGGAAGGCAACTGGAATGGTACACCACTGCTCAACGATCCGTCGTATTTTACAGATATGACAAACAGTTCACAGAGTATCAATAATTCTTACGGGTATTTGACCTGGTTGAATGGTAAATCAAACTTCATGGTTCCAGGGTTGCAATTTTCGTTTACAGGAAGTATTGTTCCGAGTGCCCCAGCTGATATGTATGCCGCGCTTGGAAAAAATGGACAAATTATTAATGTCGTACCTTCTCAAAACCTAGTGATGATCCGCGTGGGCGATGGTGACGGTGTTAGTTTGGTGGCTACGCAATACAACGATTCTATTTGGTTAAGAATGAACGATTTGATCTGTACAAACAGCATATCTGAAAATGAAAGTAGTTTAAAATTAGACATCTTTCCAAATCCTAGTACCGGATTATTTACAATACAAGGTCTAATGCATGACGATGAAATCAGAATTACAAATTTACTCGGAAAAATAGTAACTTTTGGTAGAAACAATGAAAGTATTTCGTTGAAAGAGTCTGGTATATATTTTATTGAAATACAAAGAAATAAACAAAAATTCATACAAAAAATAAGTATCCAATAATTATGAGCGACCTACCTGTTTTAGACGTATTTGAACAACGTATTCTCAGTGTTTTACTAGAAAAAAGAAAAAACGACACCTGATTATCACCCCATGACAATCAACGGAATAATGACAGCTTACAACCAGAAATCTTCCAGAAACCCTGTGATGACGTTGGATGAACAAATGGTTCAAATTGGAATCGATAGTTTGCGAGGAAAAGGATTGGTTAATACCGTGGTTGGTGGCGGAACAAACGCACGACTATTTTCTTCATGAACACAACCGAAATTCCTTCAACGGCACTGGAGGCATAATAAAAAGTCATGTTAGCTGCTCTAATAATTAAGTCAATGCTTTCTGGAATGGAAGTATAATGACGTATGGCGATGGTAATGGTAATGGAACCTGGATTTCATTGAAGACTTGGCAAATAGGAATAGACTTCATCAATAATTCGATTCATTCAGTAAGCTTTTCCTGTCCTTCGAGCCTTGTGAATTTTAACTCATTTGCAAAATTTCGATTTATATCCGTTTCGTCCATCAACTCTGGAGAAATTTATGTTGTTGCGATAGTTATATCTTGTTTATAAGCGTTGTATGGATTTAGAATAACTTCGTTTGATCCTTATCTTCGTCGTCTTTCTTTTTAATATCCCATTCAACTGTATTGGAACCTCCCTCAGAATCCGCTTCTTCTGTATCTGTTTGGTCATCCTCGTCATCTTCAGCGTCAGTGGACTTCTCCACGAACTTTTTCTCTGGCTCAGGCCAAGGTTCATTCCCTTCAATAGCATGATTTAAGACGATTTCCTTCACTTTTAACTTCGTCAGCTGATTTCCTTGCGCTTTCATTCCCTTGACATCAATGAAATCCTCTAAAGCTACCTCGGTGTCTGGAAGATTCTTGGTTGCTTTAAGTAATTTATTGTAAATGATTTTTGCAATAGGCTTGTATGCTGTCGAAACAACACTCAATTCACTTCCTTCTGTTTCCGTAATAAAACATACCTTTTTGTCAGTCGTTACTTCACACAAGAAACGTTTGACATAATACATTTCCTTTTCTCCGTCGAAATATACCGCTGAAATTGGTCGAGCTGGATACCATTTCTCGACGTGAATCATGTCCTCGTCAAAATGCAAACCTAGATCGAAAGGAGCCAATCTGTATTCACCCGATTTGTAAATAATCAGAATTTTGTCGTTTCCTTTGAATGCTCCAAGGAACTTTCCACGACCTTCATCGTTCAATCTTCCGACAACGCTATCGTACCAAATTTTTCGTGCAGCAAGAGTCGACCCACCAACCTCTTTTTGCGTGATTTTCTGAACAATTTCTTTTGTAACTCGATTTCCTCCAGACGCTCTTCCTTTGATTAAAAGGTCTCCTAAATCTACATCGAAACGCAGTCGCTTCAAATGCGGACGAGGACGTAAGTGAATGGTTACTATCTCTTTCTCTCCATTCGGATGAACTGAGAAATAGAGCATTTTGGAACCTTTCGCCCCTTTGGTCAAATCGTATTCCGTATCACGAGTAATTGAATTGACATAAAAGCGTTTCATCATGGTCGAACCACCCACTCCATCTTGATACATCAGATGATAAATGGTTCGCTTGTCGCCTTTTTTCCAAACATCGGCATGCACGATTCCCTTGCCGACAAATTTCTTATCTGCGACTTTTGTAATCATCATTTTACCGGATGCGAAGAAAATAATCACATCATCGATTTCAGAACAATCGTTTACCGCCTCCACTTTCTTCAAACTATGACCGATGAATCCTTCTTCAAAGTCAACATATAGTTTTTTGTTGGCGATAATTACTTTGGAAGCTGTGATGTTGTCGAAAATCTTAATCTCCGTTTTACGCTCCTTGCCTTCGCCGAAACGTTTTTTCAAATCTTTGAAGTAATCGATAGCATATTCCACCAAATTGGCCAATTTCTCTTTGACCGCCTTCATTTCATCTTCTATCTTCGTGATGTTATCGTCGGCTTTATTCGTATCAAAACGTGTAATTCGAATCATTTGAATCTGCGTCAACTTCATCAAATCTTCGTCCGTAATCTCACGAATTAGTTTCTTTTTGAAAGGCTTGAACTTCTCGTATAAGTATCCGTACAAGGTTTCGCGATCAGAATACAACTTGAAATCGATGTACATTTCTTCTTGAATGAAGATTTTCTCCAAAGTCGAGAAATGCCATTGACGTTCCAATTCATCCAAACGGATTTCCAATTCTCGTTTCAAAAGATAAACTGTTGAATCCGTATTGGACTTCAAAATCTCAGAAACTCCCATAAAACGAGGAGTATCAGCGTCGATTATCGAACTATTGGGCGAGTACGAAACCTCACAATCTGTGAACGCATAAAGCGCATCGATCATTTTATCAGGCGAAACCCCTGGCGCCAATTGAATTTTAATTTCAACTTCTGCTGCGGTATTGTCCTCTATTTTTTTAACCTTTATTTTCCCTTTTTCGTTGGCTTTGATAATACTTTCAATCAATGAACCAGTTGTCGTTCCAAAAGGTATTTCATTGATAATCAGTGTTTTATTGTCTTCTTTTTTAATTCTTGCCCGAATTCGAACCTTTCCTCCTCGTAAACCGTCGTTATAGTTGGATACATCGGCCATCCCTCCTGTTAAGAAATCGGGTATTAATTCGACCTTCTTTCCACGCAAATGGTTGATGGATTGTTCAATTAATTCGATAAAATTGTGTGGTAAAAACTTACAGGCCAATCCAACTGCAATACCTTCAGCTCCTTGTGCCAAAAGCAATGGAAACTTCATCGGTAAGTTCTCTGGTTCCTTGTTTCGTCCATCATAAGAAGACAACCAATTGGTCGTTTTCGGGTTAAAAACTACGTGATTGGCGAACTTAGAAAGTCGTGCTTCAATATAACGTGGAGCTGCAGCACCATCGCCTGTCAGTGTGTTACCCCAGTTTCCTTGCATGTCGATTAGCAATTCTTTCTGACCGAGCTGCACCAAGGCGTCACCAATAGAGGCATCACCATGCGGGTGAAACTTCATGGTATTTCCGATGATATTGGCCACTTTGTTGTAGCGCCCATCATCCATTTCTTTCATGGAATGAAGGATACGTCTTTGAACGGGTTTTAGTCCGTCATACAAGCCTGGAACGGCTCTTTCTAGAATTACGTACGAAGCGTAATCCAAGAACCAATTCTCATACAAACCGCTCAGTGGAACGATTTTATCATCTATTGGACGATCGCCAAGAGAACTATCCTCGGAAGAATTTTCATTCTCTTCGTTATTCTGCTCCTCGTTGTTGTCCAAGTTTTCGCCTTTTTCCTCTTCCGCCATTCTCTAAGAAGCTTTTTCTATAATTTCTGATTCTTCTTCGTCTGCAATATCGCCTTCAACCCGCAAGTTGTCGATGATAAATTCTTGACGAGCTGGAGTATTTTTCCCCATGTAGTACGACAAAATTTCATCTATTGACGCATCTTTGGTCAGCATAACTGGCTCTAAACGAATATCTTCGCCAATGAAATGCTTGAATTCGTCAGGTGAAATCTCTCCCAATCCTTTGAATCGTGTTATCTCCGGGTTTTTACCTAAGGAATCTATCGCGTTTCTGCGTTCTTCGTCCGAGTAACAATAAACCGTTTTCTGTTTGTTTCTTACTCGAAAAAGAGGTGTTTGCAGCACATACACGTGATTTCTCTTCACCAAGTCCGGAAAGAATTGTAAAAAGAAAGTCAACAAGAGCATACGAATATGCATTCCATCAACATCGGCATCGGTTGCGATTACGATTTTGTTGTACCGCAGATTGTCCATATCATCTTCAATGTCCAAAGCGGCTTGAATTAGATTAAACTCTTCGTTTTCATAAACGATTTTCTTTGTTAAACCGTAACTATTCAGCGGCTTACCTTTCAAAGAGAAAACAGCTTGCGTATTCACATCTCTTGATTTGGTAATTGATCCACTTGCCGAATCTCCCTCAGTGATAAACAAAGTTGTTTCTTCTGCTTTATCATCTTTTAAATCCGTCAAATGCGTGCGGCAATCGCGTAATTTCTTGTTGTGCAGATTCGATTTTTTCGCTCTATCTCTTGCAATCTTACGAATTCCAGAAAGCTCTTTTCGCTCGCGCTCCGATTGTTTGATTTTCTTCTCAATCGTCTCGGCAACTTTCGGATTCTTGTGCAAGTAATTATCCAATTTATCCTTTAGGAAATCATTGATAAATGCTCGCATGGACTTTCCCCCTGGTTCAATTTCTTGTGAACCTAATTTCGTTTTCGTTTGCGATTCAAAGACTGGCTCAATCACTTTTACAGCAACCGCAGCAACGATAGATTGACGGATATCTGAAGCCTCATAATTCTTGCCGTAAAAATCCTTGATTACTTTCGCAACTGACTCACGGAAAGCACTATGATGCGTTCCTCCTTGAGTAGTATGTTGGCCATTTACGAAGGAATAATAGTCCTCTCCGTATGTTCTACCATGCGTAAAAGCCACCTCAATATCTTCGTCTTCGATGTGAATGATTGGGTAAAGCGGATCGCCATCCATGTTGTTTTCCAAGAGGTCTTTCAATCCATCTTTCGACTGAAATTTTTGTCCGTTGTAATGAATGGATAAGCCACGATTCAGGTAGCAATAATTCCAAATCATTTTGTCGACATATGCCGTTTTGAAAACGTGTTTTTTGAATATTTCTGTATCGGGAATAAACTCAACGTATGTACCGTTCAGTTCATCTGTTTTTTCATTTTTAGTTTCTTCGACTAGTTCTCCTCTGGAAAATGTAGCGCCTTTCTTTTCGCCATCACGAACAGCATACACCATGAAGTGACTCGCCAATGCGTTCACCGCCTTGGTACCTACACCATTCAATCCAACTGATTTTTTAAAGGCTTTGGAGTCGTATTTACCTCCAGTATTCATTTTCGAAACAACTTCAACAACTTTTCCGAGTGGAATTCCACGTCCATAATCACGAACAGTTACTTTTCCATCGGCAATTTTAATTTCGACTTTCTTTCCGTTACCCATGACGAACTCATCGATACTATTGTCGACAACTTCTTTGATCAGAATATAGATTCCATCGTCTGCCGCTGCGCCATCACCGAGTTTCCCGATGTACATTCCTGGTCGCAGACGGATGTGCTCCTTCCAATCGAGGGAGCGAATATTGTCTTCTGTATATTGATTTTCTGCCATGTTTAGTCTGTCCTAGTTCGGAACGAACAAATATAACTTGATTTTGAGGCGGTTTGAGGGAAAGTTATCACGACTTTTTCACGATTTAGGGTTGATAATTAACAATCCGCATTACGCGCTCAATTTCGGTATATGCTCCATCGCAAAAGCCATACAAGCTTCAATTGCGTTCTCATCCAAATCTGGATAATCACTAATAATCTGTTCGTTCGTTGCTCCATTCGACTTCAAAGCCAAAATTTCATACACCGCAATACTAGTCCCTGTCAAACAGGGACGTCCAAATCGAATAGCTGGATTCACTTTTATATAATCGCTATAATTCATAACTGTTGGTTTTCATTGTTCATTATTAATTATCAATTATTCATCGACAACTTACATCCTTTACGTTCTACCTATCTAATCTTGCAATATGATTATTTATTAATCATTATTTTGATTATTTATTCATCAAATATAATTAATTTTGTGGAACAGGAGAAAACCCCGCATTGAATATTAGAAAATCTATTGCGCTCTGAATCTTCTTCAAAAGTAGGTCACTACGTTTTGTTTTTAAGTTCAACCATAGCGATTGCTATGCTTTAACTCAGAAAACAACCTATTTAATTGAATATTCAGCACTCATAACGAAGTTCTAATAAACAATTCGGGGTAAAGCAACTTTTTTCGTGCTTTCGATAAACCGAAAAGAGATTCCCCTTTTTCACTTCGGGCAGTAAAATCAATTGGTAAGAAGCAATTTTTAGCAAAACAAGAAAAATATGTACCAAAAAGTTTGAAAATATGGGAAAAGACAGATCAATAGTTCACATGGATTTGGATACCTTTTTTGTCTCCTGTGAACGCATACTCGACAGTCGTTTGAACGGTAAACCGATTATGATAGGCGGAACGAGTGACCGTGGAGTTGTAGCCGCGTGCAGTTACGAAGCGCGAGCTTTCGGTGTTCACTCTGCCATGCCGATGAAAATGGCTCGCGAACGTTGTCCCGAAGCGATTATCATCAAAGGAAACTCGTCGACGTACATGAAATACTCGACCATGGTGACCGATATCATCAAAGAAGATGCGCCGCTCTACGAAAAATCTTCGGTAGATGAATTTTACATCGATTTGACAGGAATGGACAAGTTTTATGGCTGCTTACAATATGCTTCGGAGCTTCGTCAACGCATCATGAAAGAAACGGGATTACCTATTTCTTTTGGGCTTTCGGAAAACAAGACGGTATCAAAAATTGCCACGGGAGAAGCGAAACCGAACAATCAAATCAAAATCGATTACGGCGAAGAGAAACCGTTTTTGGGTCCACTTTCGGTGCGGAAAATCCCTATGGTTGGACTAAAAACCTACCAAAACTTGCGGAATCTAGGCATCAAGAAAATTCACACCATTCAAGACATGCCCATCGACATGATGCAAAGTGCTTTTGGTAAAAACGGGAGTGGAATATGGCGAAAAGCACAAGGAATCGACAATACACCTGTGATTCAACATAACGAACGCAAGTCCATTTCGACCGAGCGCACCTTCGATCACGATACGATAGACATCTTGAAACTCAAGGGAATTCTCGCGGCCATGGCGGAAAATCTCGCTTTTCAACTCCGACGCGGAAAGAAAGTCTGCGCCTGTGTGACGGTCAAAGTCCGCTACTCTGATTTTCAAACGCAAACACTGCAAAGACGACTTCCTTACTCTTCCGCCGATCATGATTTGATTCCGCTCGTCGCTGAATTGTTTGAGCGTTTGTACAACCGCCGTTTACTCGTACGCTTAATTGGCGTGCGCTACAGCGATTTGGTCAACGGTCACCACCAAATGAGTCTCTTCGACGACAAAGCGAACTTCTTCGAACTCTACCAAGCCATGGATAAAATGCGCATTCGCTATGGGGACAGAGCTGTTCTTCGTGCGGTGGGCATGGAAGCTAGGACAATTGGGAGGTGGAATCCTTTTTCAGGGGAGCCGCCACCGTTGTTGGCTAATCGTAGGAGTTAGGTCGTCCTTCGACAGGCTCAGGGCTCGGGAATATCATTAAACTGAGGACTAAGCTTGCAGGTGAAAAACGAAAATCTCAACAGAAATACAAACCAAAACATTGCTCGCCAACTCTCAATACAGTCTAAAATACGGGCTTCTCTCACCAGAAGAAATTGTCCAATGGGCAATAGTTTCCGAGTACAATGATGTGGCGATTATCGATATTAATTCTACTACAGCTGGACTGTCTTATTGTCTTGAAAATAAAAAAGAAAATAAAAAATCAGTTGTTGGGTCGGATGTGCGAAATGGTGTAGATCGATGTTTCGTCGTACTGGCGAAAAATAACCGTGGATTTCATGAGTTGAACGCTTTTATATCGGAGCACATACATGCCAAAAAGAACTTTCCTGAGCAGGCGCCGCACTTTGGAAATTGCTACGTAATCTATCCCTGGGGAAAGGAACCGAAGCGGTTGAAAGAGAATGAATTTATCGGGATTGTCTTGTCGGATTTGAATCGCTTGACGTGGAAAAATAAAACCGGTCTGGATAAGAAAATGCTCCTCTTGCACACAATGACATTTCGGAATAAACGGGATTTTAATACACATCGCTTGCTTCGGGCGGTGGACAACAATTGTCTGCTTTCTCGATTACCAGTAGAAGAACAAGGTTCGCCCGAGGATTTATTTTTGACTAAAAGCGAACTACTAGCAAAACTAGGCGACTTCTCCCCGCTTTTGGAACAGACAGAAAAAATACTTAAGAACTGTCGTTTGCACTTCGATTTTGGCGAAGAAGCCGAACCGCAGAACCTGAACACCTACACAGGAAGTAAAAACGAAGATCTAGAACTGCTAAAACAATTGACCTACGAAGGCTTGGCATACCGCTACGCTGACGTGACAGACGCTGTTCTCGATCGAGTAAAAAAGGAAATCGATATCATCGCGCAGAAGGACTATCTCTCCTATTTTCTCATTACTTGGGATTTCACTTCCTACGCTCGATCGAAGGATTATTTTTATGTGGGTCGAGGAAGCGGTGCCAACAGTATAGTCGCGTATTTGCTTCGGATAACGGATGTTGACCCGCTGGAATTGGACTTATACTTTGAACGTTTCATCAATTTGTATCGGAAAAATCCGCCCGATTTCGACATCGATTTTTCCTGGAAAGACCGGGAAGATGTGACGCAATATCTCTTCAATCGCTACCCAAATGCTGCTTTGCTGTGCACCTACAACACCTTTCAATACAAAGCAACGGTGCGTGAATTGGGAAAAGTGTTTGGTTTACCGAAATCGGAAATAGATGTATTGAGCAAAGGGCGATTTGATGTAGCGAAACTCGATAACCTTTCGATTCTCGTTTTGAAATACGCCAAACAAATCGAAGGACTTCCCTCCCATCTCAGTGTCCACGCGGGTGGAATCGTGATTAGCGAAAAACCGATTACTTGGTATTCCGCCACATTTTTGCCTCCGAAAGGATATCCAACAACCCAATTTTCTATGCTCGAAGCGGAAGACGTGGGACTTTTCAAGTTTGATGTGCTCAGTCAGCGAGGATTGGCGAAAATTCACGATTGCTTGCAAATTGTCGAGTACAATCAACCGGATAATCCAGCGCACGACATTCACGATTTGGCGCATTTCAAACAAGACGAAAAAATAAAACACATCCTTCGCAACGCACAAGCACTCGGTTGTTTCTACGTAGAATCGCCCGCTATGCGGATGTTGCTGCAGAAATTACAGGTCGATGACTACTTGACTTTGGTGGCGGCAAGTTCGATTATTCGTCCCGGCGTTTCCCATTCCGGCATGATGCGCGAGTACATTTTGCGGCATCGTTTCCCCGAAAAAAGGAAAAATGCGCATCCCGTGATGATGGAAATCATGCCTGATACCTATGGCGTAATGGTATACCAAGAAGATGTTATCAAAGTGGCGCATTACTTCGCTGGTTTGGATTTGGGCGAAGCAGACGTACTCCGAAGAGGCATGTCGGGCAAGTTTCGCTCGCGGGCAGAATTCACCAAAGTGGAAGAAATCTACTTCAAAAATTGCTTTGCGAAAGGTCACCCCGAAGAATTGGCCAAAGAGGTTTGGCGACAGATAGAAAGCTTTGCGGGTTACGCATTTTCGAAGGGTCATTCGGCTTCGTATGCGGTGGAAAGTTACCAGAGTTTGTATTTGAAAGCGCATTATCCACTGGAATACATGGTGGCGACAATCAATAATTTTGGTGGATATTACCGGACGGAAATTTACGTGCACGAAGCGCGAATGCTGGGTGCAACGATAGAATCGCCGAACATAAACGAAGGCGAATACGAATGTACAATCATCGGGAAACGGCTGATTTTAGGCTTTAACCTTGTGCAAAGTGCGGAGAGCAAAATCCTCTACAAAATCTACAACGAAAGAGATTTGAATGGCAAATACAGTTCTTTTGAAAACCTGACGAGTCGTTGCTACATTCCTTTAGAACAGCTGTTGCTCATCATTCGTGTGGATGCTTTACGCGATTTTCCTGAGGACAGAAAAAGCTTATTATGGAAGGCACACTTGTACCACAACAAAACGAAAGACAAGGAACCAGAGCCCGAACTTTTCCCTTTGGAGCGAAAGAAATACAACTTACCGAAGTTGAATGACAGTGAATTAGAACGCGCTTTTGAACAAATGGAATTGCTGGGTTTTCCGCTTTGCAACCCATTTGATTTGCTTCCAAAAGCTTTACCAAAACACACTCTATCCATTGATATACCTAAAAAGATTGGAACACATGTGACATGCTACGGCTACCTAGTTGCTTTAAAACAATCGAAGACAGTTCGGGGCGATTATATGTATTTCGGCAATTTCATCGATATAGAAGGAAGGATTTTGGATTCTGTTCACTTCCCAGAAACTGCCAATCGTTACGGCTTTAGTGGGAAAGGAATTTATGAAATAACTGGAATCGTTTCTGAAGAATTTAGTCATTTCGTTATTGAAGTTGGCTACATGCAGAAGATGAATTTTATAGGAGATGTGCGGTACGAAGATTAGTCAATTGCAAATGGATGAATTACGAATTACGAATGTGCCAATTGATAAGAAAATTATATCTTTGAATCACAATTTCCCGCCCACGTGGCGAAATTGGTAGACGTGCACGCTTGAGGGGCGTGTGCCTTCGGGTGTGCTGGTTCGAATCCAGTCGTGGGCACTTTTAACAAAGCCAAACAGTTGATAAATAACTGTTTGGCTTTGTTAATGTGCAACGGTCGTGTAACATCTTTAATAAAGGAAAGGTTTTCATTAGCCTTTTGATAGTGGGTTCTGTCGCATCTGTCCATTGTTTTGCTTTTCTTTATTAAAAATGGAACCAGATAAATAACTAAAGTGCTGATTTTTAATTTATTTTGCAACATTTGAGTTTTATCAGTTTAAATCACTTAAATTTGGTAGATGCGACAAAACTCTTTTAATAATTCATTATAAATCCTTTCCCCTAAATCTTTCTATAGTTTTTCCTCATCATTGAAAAGGTCAGTAAAAGGGAGATTAAAATGAATTCTTGTGCTAACGGTTTTGTTATGCGCATCAAGAAATCTCAATATTGAAGAAGTATTATTTAGAAAGTCGAATTTCAACCCTTCGATTTTTGGCTCTTCCTTCTTCTGTTTCATTAGTGTCAACAGGTATGCTAAAGCCGTATCCTTTAGTAATGATACGTTCAGTTTCTACACCTGCTTGAATTAGAAATTCCTTGACACTTTTTGCCCGATCTTCAGATAGTTTTTGATTCATCGATGCTGATCCGACATTATCTGTATGACCGCTTAACTCGATAGATAGATCTTTAGACTTAATTATATCTGCCACCCTTCTCAATTCTGGTATTGAACTTCTTAAAATGGTGCTTTTTCCAAATTCAAAGAACAAGTTATTCATCGGAATTGGAATTTTTTTCTCAATCATTTCCTGAAAGGTGACTGCAACAATTTCGTTACTAACCTCAATAGCATCAGATTTATCCCGAAGATCCAAATTCCTCGATATAGGAAAGTAGGCAGTATCTTCAATAAAATAACCATAATTTTTCCCCATCGGAAGAACAATAAAATACTCTCCACTCGATGGGTCTGATTTAGCCGTTCCGATTACTTTATTTGATTCAAGATCTTCCCATCTAATCGAAGCAGCGACAGGATTATCATTTAAATCTTTTAGAGTGCCTTCTATTTTTGCAACAACATCAGGTCTTAGGTGAGCGGGTAGTGTAATTGAATAAATATCTTCCCCACTTGTGGATTCACTATCTTTTGAAAAATAAGCAACCTTACCATCTGTGGATATTTTGTATCCCCAATCATCTTCAATAGAATTTATCTGTTTCCCTAAGTTAATTGGATCACTCCAGCAATCCCAACAACTATCGGAAATCCGTGTACTCATAAAAACATCGAGGTTGCCAATGCCTCCATGGCCATCACTCGAAAAATAAAGTGTTTTCATATCAGGGTGCAAGAAAGGTGAGCGCTCAGCATAGATAGTATTAATTTGTGCTCCAAGATTTATAGGTGTTGACCACTTTTCATTTTCGAATGTGCTGACATAAAGATCTGAGTAGTACCTTTGAGAAGAATGATAGAACTCATTATGAGAGTTATTCACTCCAAAACCATCCTGTTCTCTCACCGATGCAAAAATTAATGCATTCCCATCACTCGAAAACATTGCATCTCCATTCCATAAACAATTGTTGATTTCACTTTAAAAATATTGAAGATCGGACCAACCATTCACAGTTTTTGATCTGAAAGCTAGTTTTCCATTCTCAAAAATTAACACTCTATTGCCATCAGCACTAATTGCCATTAAGGCGTCATTAGTCTCTGCATTGGATAGGCTTCTTTCTAACTCTGGCAGAGACCATTTATCGTTTATTCGCTTAGATATAAAAATATCCTCTCCTCCAATGGAATTCTCCCTGTCAAAACCACAGAAAAATAGCTTTTTTGAATTTGCCGTAATAACAGGTGAGTATTCTTGCCCATTTTCTGAATTAATTTCTTCAATACCAAAAACATTTATATTCCCAACAATGCCTTCTTCAAGTATATCAAGTAGTTGTTCATATTTTTCATTTTCTAAAAAGAATTGTCTGAATTCTTTTGCTTTTCGAAGCGCGGCTGGATATAATTTTCTGTCTAGATCATCCGCAATTAACTTTTGTAAACCTATAAATGCTAATTCTGTACCGTTTGCATTTCTAATATAATTCTCAATTTTCACTTTATTTTCGGCCGTTAAATCAACCTGACCATACTCAAGATCAGAAAAGTTAAATTCATATATAAGCCTTTTTCGTTGACCATGTGAAATAGTGCCCGTAAATTCTTTAATAACAAAATTGTTCTTAATCACCACAGTGAATTCAGTAGGGTCAGAACACTGGTAACCACACTCATGGTTGCGGTAATGATTTACATAAACACGATATTTACCTAGTTTGGCAGTACCATTTTCCCAGTAAATATTTTCAACAGGCTCCATTGATGAAGGACCTTCTGCATTCATGTCGACATCTAATTCACCACCAGAATCAGAAGTTTGATTCTCGAAAAAAATCTCTTCACCGAATGGGTCAATACAGTGAAGATCTAGGTCGTTGTAGTTATTCCACATCAAACTAATTGTGATTGCTCCAGATTTGGCACCTTCACGCTTTAGCCTTTTAGACATTTCCGTGTTAGCCCGAGAGATATTTCCTTCGGAAGTCAAGCCTATTTCATTTGCAGCTCTTGCCAATTGCCAATCTTCCTGTATCGCACTTATTAAATAAGTATGATTATTAAAATAGGAATTAAAAAAAAGTAATGATGATAATTCCCCATCTTTCGAGATTAGATTATAATAACTCTTTACTACTTCAACTTTGTCCCCAATATTAGAGTCAAAACAAAAGAGCCAAATCTTTGGATTTCCTGAACGCCTGGCGATTGCCAATATGCTATCTGCTGCAATTGTTTTATAAGGTCCTGATCTTGTTGAATAAAAATTTCTAAAACTCTCCCAGTTTCCTTGGATAGTTTCTTCTCCAAATTGTCTATTGTAAAATAACCCCAAAGCATCCTCATTCTGTTTACTTGAAGGATAACGATCAATAAATGATTTATACGCTTTAGAATTATCAATTTCTTTTGCGTTTTCAAAAGCAATCGCATGAATATTCTCTTGTGCTTCGTTTCGTTGAACAGAGCTCGGGTATTTTCGAATGAATGATTCATATGCATCTATTGTATGCAGCTCATTAGCTTTTTCATACTCTATGCGATGAATATTGATCCATGCATCATCAACTTGAACTGCATCAGGATATTTCTTCATAAATTGGGTAAAAGACTCAAAAGTATTTACGCGTTCCGCATTTTTAAATCCAAGACTATTTCTCTCAAAAACGGCTTTTTCTTTATAAAAAGATGGAGCCTCATCATATTTAGATAAATAATAAATATGGGCTTCTTCAGTATTTAAACTTTTAGCATGTTTAAATGCAATCCGGCAAATAGTATCAGACAACGCCCTGAATGTAATTATGTTAATAGGAATTTTATTTAACTTCTCGAGTACCGCAATATCATT
>OCVQ010001883.1_pt1 | contig 14961 bp, 10 predicted proteins | sample 1539061 | NCBI WGS metagenome assembly OCVQ01 (sample SAMEA3355526, study PRJEB22509) | marine metagenome | biome: marine; feature: river plume; material: water | place: USA | collected 2010-08-08 | depth 0.5 m | reverse complement strand
GGCGTTTGTACCAAGATCGAGTTATTTCCTCCGGGTCATTATTACTACAGCCCAGAACAAGGTCTAAAAAAGTGGTATCAACGAGAATGGACTGAATTTGATGCGGTCAAAAATAACGAGACCTCTATCCAGGCGCTTAGAGAGGGTTTGGAGGCTGCGGTTCATAGACAGCTGATGTCAGATGTTCCTTATGGGGTGTTGTTGTCCGGTGGGTTGGATTCTTCCGTTACTTCAGCCATTGCCAAAAAATATGCCCAAAAACGGATTGAATCCGGGGATCAAGAAGAGGCTTGGTGGCCGCAATTGCACTCCTTTTCTGTGGGGTTAGAGGGTTCTCCTGATTTGGCTGCAGCGCGAAAAGTGGCCGACCACATAGGTACCATCCACCACGAAATCAAGTTCACGATCCAAGAGGGATTGGATGCCATAAGAGACGTGATTTATTATTTGGAAACCTATGACATCACTACGGTACGCGCCTCCACACCGATGTATTTGATGGCTCGTGTGATTAAATCCATGGGCATTAAAATGGTGCTCTCTGGTGAGGGGGCTGACGAGCTATTTGGCGGCTATCTCTATTTTCACAAAGCTCCATCTGCCAAAGATTTTCATGACGAAACGGTGCGTAAATTAGACAAACTGCATATGTATGACTGTTTGCGGGCCAATAAGTCACTGGCGGCCTGGGGTATAGAGGGTCGTGTACCCTTCTTGGATAAAGAATTTATGGATTTAGCTATGCGAATTAATCCTAAAGACAAAATGATCAAAGACGGTCGCATGGAGAAATGGGTGATTCGCAAAGCTTTTGAAGATTATTTGCCAGAATCGGTTGTTTGGCGCCAGAAAGAACAGTTTTCTGACGGTGTCGGCTACAGTTGGATAGACACACTCAAAGAAGTGGTTGGTCGTGAAGTAAGTGACGAGCAGCTAGCTAACGCCCGCTTTAGATTTCCGGTACAGACGCCTACGTCAAAGGAAGAGTATTATTACCGCGGCATTTTTGAATCTCACTTCCCCTCAGAGGCTGCCGCCTTATGTGTGCCTTCAGTTCCTTCAGTGGCCTGCAGTACCCCGATTGCCTTAGAATGGGATGAAGCGTTTAAAAACATGAATGATCCCTCTGGACGAGCTGTAGCTAAGGTACATGAGGATGCTTATAATCAGTAAGTTAAGCGCCTTTTTTTGGGTGTTTAAAGACGGCCTACGAGCCGTCTTTTTTTTCACAGGTTTTTGTTGATAACTTAAGCGGGGGCAAGTGTGTATAAAACCTTGATTTCACAAGGATTCCTTATATTTGTTTGTTTGTGAAAACAACAATTTTTATTGCCAATTTAAGTGATTAATCCATGAGTGAAAAACTAAATCCAAACACCTATTCAGCGGATAGCATCCAGGCCCTCGAGGGTATGGAGCACGTGCGCATGCGACCTTCGATGTACATCGGTGACGTGGGCCCAAGAGGTCTTCATCACTTGGTCTATGAGGTGGTGGATAACTCGATTGATGAGGCTATGGGGGGTCATTGCGACTCAATTCAGGTCGTGATTAACGAAGATAATTCAGTATCCGTAACCGATAACGGACGAGGTATCCCTGTAGGCTTACACAAGAAAGAAGGAGTGTCTGCCCTGGAAGTCGTGATGACCAAAATCGGAGCCGGTGGTAAGTTCGATAAAGATTCGTACAAGGTGTCTGGTGGATTGCACGGTGTGGGTGTTTCCTGTGTCAATGCGTTATCCAAGCACTTGAGAGCCACTGTGCGCAGGGAAGGTAAAGTTTGGGAGCAAGAATATCAATACGGTAAGAGTTTATATCCGGTAAAAACCATAGGAGATTCTGACGAAAATGGAACCACAGTGACTTTTTGGCCAGATGAAACCATTTTTACCCAAACCACTGAATTTAGCTACGAAACACTAGCTAATCGAATGAGGGAGTTGTCTTTCTTGAATAAAGGCATTCGCATATCCTTGATGGATAAAAGAACTAAAAATGATCAAGGTGAATTTTTATCCGAGGTTTTTTATTCCGAAGAAGGATTAAAGGAGTTTATCAAGTTTCTTGATGGTAACCGGGAACAACTCATCCATTCGGTCATCTCAATTGAAGGAGAAAAACAGGGAATTCCTGTAGAAGTGGCGATGACCTACAACACCTCGTACACCGAGAATGTTCATTCCTATGTCAACAACATCAACACGCATGAGGGAGGTACTCACTTATCAGGATTTAGAAGAGGATTAACGACCACCCTGAAAAAATATGCGGATAACTCAGGAATGTTGGATAAACTGAAGTTTGATATTGCTGGAGATGATTTCCGCGAAGGATTAACAGCCATCATATCGGTCAAAGTAGCTGAACCTCAGTTTGAAGGCCAAACAAAAACTAAGTTAGGAAACCGAGAGGTTACTGCGGCAGTAAGCCAAGCGGTTTCTGAAATGTTGGCAGATTATCTGGAAGAACATCCTGACGATGCCCGCATCATTGTCCAAAAAGTAATTTTGGCCGCCCAAGCGCGTCACGCAGCGAACAAAGCTCGTGAAATGGTGCAGCGAAAAACAGTCATGAGCATAGGGGGACTTCCAGGAAAATTGTCCGATTGCTCCGAACAAGACCCAAAGCTTTGTGAGGTGTTTTTGGTGGAGGGTGACTCTGCGGGAGGTACGGCAAAACAAGGAAGAGATCGAAATTTCCAGGCCATTTTACCGTTGCGCGGTAAGATTCTCAACGTGGAAAAGGCGATGCAGCACAAAGTTTTTGAGAATGAGGAAATTAAAAACATCTATACCGCTCTTGGGGTAACGATCGGAACTGAAGAAGACTCCAAAGCATTGAATTTAGATAAGTTGCGCTACCACAAAGTGGTGATTATGTGTGATGCGGACGTTGACGGTAGTCACATCGAAACGCTGATACTTACTTTCTTCTTTAGGTATATGCGTGAACTGATTGAAGGAGGACATATTTATATCGCGACTCCGCCACTTTATTTAGTCAAAAAGGGAGCGCGTAAACAATACGCTTGGGATGACAAAGAACGCGATGCCATAGCGGAGCAGTTCGGTGGAGGGGTATCGATTCAACGATACAAAGGTCTTGGAGAGATGAATGCAGAACAACTTTGGGATACTACGATGAACCCTGAGATGAGAACACTCAGACAGGTCACCATAGACAACGCAGCTGAGACCGACCGTGTTTTTTCCATGTTGATGGGTGACGAGGTGCCACCAAGAAGAGAGTTTATTGAAAAGAACGCTGTCTACGCAAATATAGACGCATAACAAAAATTGAAAATCATCCTATGAAAATTACTGTTGTTGGCGCAGGTGCTGTTGGTGCTAGTTGCGCAGAGTACATTGCCTTAAAAGATTTTGCCGCTGAAGTGGTGTTGTTGGACATTAAAGAAGGATTTGCCGAGGGTAAAGCCATGGATTTGATGCAGACTGCTTCGCTTAATGGATTTGATACCAAGATTACAGGGGTTACCGGAGATTATGCCCTAACCGCAGGTAGCCACGTAGCGGTGATCACTTCAGGTATTCCAAGAAAACCAGGAATGACCCGTGAGGAATTGATAGGTATTAATGCTGGTATTGTGAAAGATGTAGCCACGCAGTTGGTAGCTCACTCTCCAGAAGTTATTTTAATAGTGGTGAGTAATCCCATGGATACCATGACCTATTTGGCCCACAAATCCCTTGGGTTGCCTAAACACCGAATTATCGGAATGGGTGGAGCCCTAGATAGCGCTCGATTTAAATACAGATTAGCTGAAGCATTAGGGGCTCCAATTTCTGATGTGGATGGTATGGTGATTGGAGGCCACAGCGATACAGGGATGGTTCCACTGATTCGTTTAGCGACACGCAATTCTATCCCCGTACATACGTTTTTGGAAACAGCACAATTAGATGAAATTGTAGAGCAAACCAAAGTTGGCGGTGCTACCCTGACTAAACTATTGGGTACTTCTGCGTGGTACGCTCCTGGAGCCGCAGTATCTTCCATGGTTCAGGCTATTGCTTGTGACCAGAAAAAAGTATTCCCTTGCTCCGTGATGCTTGACGGCCAGTACGGTTTTGAAGACATCTGTCTCGGTGTTCCTGTAGTCATTGGTAAGAAAGGTATTGAACAGATCATTGAAATTGAGCTTTCACCTGAAGAAAAAACCAAGATGAAGGACAGTGCTGATGGCGTTCGATCAGTTAACGATTTATTACAACTCTAGTATGCTGAGCAGTTACCTCCGCCTAAGCGGAGGTAACTGCTTTAGTATGGGCACAATAAATTGTCAGTTCCCAAGGAAATGATATATTTGTCGCCAATTTGAAAATTTAGTATACATAACCCACCACCCATGCAAAATAAAGGACTCATCAAGCTATTTGCTTTTCTATTTGGGCTTGTCAGTATTTACCAGTTATCTTACACGTTTATCGCTTCACAATTAGAGGATGAGGCTGTTGCTTACGCCGCTGCTCAAGTGGACACGAGCGAAGCAGATTATTCCAACAAAAGAGCTGCTGTTGCCGCTAGTTATTTGGATTCAATTTCAGAGCAATCTGTATTGGGTTTCACCAACTATGCTGATGCCAAGAAGAAAGAGCTTAACAAAGGTCTTGACCTTAAAGGGGGGATCAATGTGACCCTCCAAATTGCTGTTAAAGACATCCTTAAAGGATTGGCCAACAACAGCCAGCATCCAGCGTTTGTCAAGGCAATTGCTGATGCAGATGTCTTATCCGCTCAAAGTGATGACACCTATTTAGATCTTTTCTTTGCTGCATTTGATGCGGTTGAAGGAGATGTTCGCTTGTCTGACCCGGCCATTTTTGGCAATAAGGCGTTAAGCGATGTCATCAATTTCCAAATGACCGATGAGCAAGTAAAACCTGTTTTGCGCACCAAAATTGACGAATCTATTGTTTCTGCGTTCGAAGTTTTACGCGAGCGTATTGATGGTTTTGGGGTGACTCAACCCAATATTCAGCGTATTGGTACTTCAGGGAGAATCATTGTTGAACTACCTGGAGCTAAAGACATCAATCGCGCTCAGGAGTTACTATCAAGCACAGCTCAATTAGAGTTTTGGGAGACGTTTTCTCCAGAAAACCAAAGCATCAATCAATTTATCTTAGCGGCCAATGAGGCGCTAAAGTCCACCATCGAGGCGCCCGTAGCTGCCCCTCAAACAGCGATTGACTCCTTATTGTCATCAACGGCCAATGACTCGTTAACCGCCTCAACGGCCAATCCGTTGATTGACCTAATACGAGGTCAAGGTCAAGGATATCAAGTCTTCCAATTTGCTACGGCAGATACTGCCAAAGTAAACAGTTATTTGCACAGACCTGAGGTGGTCAATGTACTTCCCCAAGAGCTGAAAAATGTTAAATGGGCTTGGGAGCGTCCGAGTCAAGGAGCAGAAGTGGTCGGATTGTATGCATTGAAATCCAACCGTGAAGGAACCCCAAGAATGAGTGGCGACGTGGTCAGTGATGCGCGTGACGATTTCGATCAATACAGCAGACCCGCAGTATCTATGACCATGAACACCCGAGGTGCCAAGGAGTGGGAGAAGTTAACCGGAGATGCCTTTACCAACCAAACAGGGATCGCCATTGTACTAGATGGTAAGGTGTACACAGCCCCTGGAGTGTCTTCAGGACCTATCTCTGGCGGTCGTTCTGAAATAACCGGATCATTTACCGTTAATGAAACTAAAGATATCGCCAACGTGCTTCGCGCAGGTAAACTTCCTGCTGCCGCTGAAATCATCCAATCGGAGATTGTAGGTCCATCACTGGGACAGGAAGCAATTGATCGCGGATTCATGTCCTTTACCATTGCCATGCTTTTGGTGTTGGTGTGGATGTTTGTTTATTATGGACGCGCTGGATTGTTTGCTAATATAGCGCTGTTGCTGAACATCCTATTGATTTTTGGTGTGTTGGTGAGTATCAATGCTGTGTTGACTCTTCCTGGTATTGCGGGTATCGTATTAACCATAGGTATGTCGGTGGATGCTAACGTATTGATCTACGAACGCATCAAAGAAGAGATGGCTAAAGGCAAAGGTAAGTTACAGGCCATGGCGGATGGTTTTGGCAATGCGCTATCTTCTATTCTAGATGCCAACATCACGACCGGACTTACCGCACTTATTTTATTCGTATTTGGTTCAGGGCCTATCAAAGGTTTTGCTACCACCTTATTAATCGGTATTGTTACGTCCTTATTTACCGCTATTTTTGTTACCCGCTTGTTGTTGGAGAGTTACCTGGGCGCTAAAGACCGTAGATTGGATTTCTTTACCTCTGTGACCAAGAACTTATTTGTCAATAACAACATAGCCTTCTTGTCAAAAAGAAAAATCGCTTACGTAGGATCATCCGTTTTGGTGGCCATTGGCTTGTTTTCTTTGTTGACTCAAGGTCTTCAGCAAGGAGTAGATTTTATCGGAGGTAGAACCTATCAAATTAGATTTGAGCAGGGGGTTAATCCATCTGAGATTGCCTCGGCACTTAACGATGTTTTCGGCAGTGGAACTACCGTGAAAACCTTTGGTGGTGAAAACCAAATCAAGGTGACTACGCCCTACAAAGTAGATGTAGAGGGCATTGAAGTGGATCAAGAAATTCAATCTAAACTATTTGATGTACTGGCTCCTTATCTTCCAGAAGCCACTACTTTAAGTGACTTTATTCAAGATAATGAAGGAGAAAACATCGGTATCTTACAGTCGGTTAAAGTAGGTCCTACGATTGCGGATGACATCAAGAAAAATGCGTTCTTGGCTATTTTGGGATCATTGGCCGTTGTGTTTTTATACATCCTACTGCGTTTTAGAAAATGGCAGTTTTCATTGGGTGCTGTTCTAGCAGTCTTCCACGATGTATTGATCGTATTGGGCTTGTTCTCTCTTCTGGGAACAGTGATGCCATTCAGTATGGAAATTGATCAAGCATTTATCGCAGCGATCCTAACGGTTATTGGTTATTCACTCAATGACACGGTAGTTGTTTTTGACCGTATTAGAGAGATGACTGCCACGGCAGGTATTACTAGCGCTGCTCAAATTGACGAGGCCTTAAACACTACCATTAGTAGAACATTGAATACTTCGCTGACTACCCTTGTGGTATTGATTGCCATCTTTGTTTTTGGTGGTGAGGCACTTCAAGGATTTATGTTCGCGATGATCATTGGTATTGTTGTAGGTACTTATTCATCTTTGTTTATCGCCACTCCTGTGATGTTTGATTTAGTGAAGAAGAAGCTAAAAGCTTAAGAATCTATTGTATAAAAGACAACTACGGGGCGCCTTTGGCGCCCCGTAGTTGTTTATAAGTGGACTACAGTAGCTGTACTTCCAGTTTTGGCGGGATGCAGTGTCAAAAAATGATCGACCACGGTCGGAGTAAAGTCATGGCTTACCAAAATAATGGAGGTTTCAGAATATTTTTTGACTGACTCAAGTAGGGATAGCCACCACTCAACTGTGGATTGGTCCATGGCGGCGTGTGCCTCGTCTAAAATAACTAGCGGTGGCATTTTAATGAGGGCCCTAACGGTCATAATCAGTGCTTGTATTCCTGGAGAACACTCCAGAAACAGTTTGTTTGAATAGGCTTCGAGGCCGGCCCATTGTATCCACTCATCTGTTTTTTGACGATCGATGGAGGAGGGAAGCTCATAGAGACCTACTTGATCTTTTAGGCCCCCTAGGATCATTTCTTGGACCGTAGCGTGTTGGTGGAAATAGTCAAGTTGACTAGGAGTATAATAGCCTATATTTTTTTTAATGTCCCAGACTGAACTCCCTTGACCTTTGGGCTGGCCGAATAAGGTCACATCTTGTTGGTATCCTTTCGGGTTGTCTGAGGTGATGAGTTCAATTAAGGTAGATTTGCCTGAACCATTAGGGCCTTTAAGTGCCCAAACCTCTCCTGAAGAGATCGTCCAGTCGATGCGGTCTAAAATAGGTTTGTCCAGAAAAGAAACAGACACCTTTTTGAGTGAAACCAAGGGTTGGTTTTGTTGCTCCTTTTGAGGGGCCTTCGCACTGAGCGGAAAGTTTTTCTCATGTTTCAAGACGGCTTCAGTGGGTTGAACGACCTCCCTGATGTCCCTTACTTCATCGATCCATACGGGGATTTCCGCTTTTGACCCCCAAGCACAAATCAGGAATGTGTGTTGCGCGGCATCTGCCAGTAATTGATTTAAACGATCGGTTTTTGCTTGATCCAGGTGAGCCCATGGATACTCAATATACAAAGCGAAGGGTCGTTTCTCAAGCTCATGTTCGATCCACCGCAACTTTTTCTCTCCGCTCGACATGCTGCTCCACGGTTGTCCATACAACTCATGCCAAAATGTTTGCTCGTGGCGACGCTCCATCATCATGAAGTGATGGCGGCTTTTTTCATCCCAAACACTGATGAGTTTTCGCTCTGGAAAGTGGGGTATTTCTTGAGAAAGCCGAAGTAATATTTGTTCGGTTTCCCAGTGCCTGTCGGTTAGTACACCTAAGGCTTTCATCGCGGATTAAGCGTGTTTTATTTTTCTAAGCATGAGATATAACCCCACAGCGATCATGGGAATACTCAGCCATTGACCTGTGGTGAATGTCCCTAAAGCCGATTCAAATCCTCCTTGACTTTCTTTTACATACTCGACTAAAAAGCGAACTGACCATAAGACCACGAAAAACAATCCAAACATGCGTCCAGCTTGATCTTTCAAGGAGGTATTTTGGTACAAATACCTCAATACAAAAAAGAGCACCAAATAGGCGACCCCTTCATACAGCTGGGCTGGATGTCTAAAAGGAATACTATCCAATATTGAAGCATATCTGGGGTCTGATCCAATCAGTGCATAGGCAGCTTCTGGAGTTGTTTGTTGGGTTAAAGACATAGCCTTATACGCAGACATGTCTTCGCTAGCGCGTACAAATTTCGTCGCGCTCCAAAAAGTACCATCCACGGTTTTACCGATAATCTCTGAATTGAAAAAATTGCCTAGCCTAACCAAAAAGGCACCTAGCGCTACAGGAACCACAATGCGATCTAAAATCCAAGAAAATTTTAAGTCTGGAAATTTGCGCACATACAAATACAAACCGATTAATATACCAATCGTCGCCCCATGACTAGCCAAACCGGCAAATCCCGTAAATGAATAACCGGAAATCAATCCAAAAAGTCTTCCTTGCGCATTTTCCCTAATGGGTAGCAGAATTTCCACTAAATGTTGTTGGTAATAGGCCCAGTCGTAAAACAACACATGTCCCAGTCGAGCGCCGATCATGGTCGATAACACTGTGTAAATGAATAGGCTATCCAATTGCTCTAAAGACTTCCCTTCTTTTTGAAAGATTTGCTTCATGACATACCAGCCAGCGGCAAATGCGGTGATCCACAACAAATTATAGTATTTGATCTGCAAGAATCCAACAGTAAACAACGTGTCATCTGGGTTCCAGATAATGCTCCATGCGTGCATAAGTAAAATTTTAAGCAATATAATAAATTAAAACAGGGAAGATGTGCCCAGTGTGTTTAAGGTACCGGATCGTGTCCGTGTCCTCCCCAAGGATGGCAACTAACGATTCTTTTTATGGCCAACCAACCTCCTTTAAGCAATCCGTGTTTGATCAACGCCTCCAGGCTGTACTGCGAACAGGTGGGTTGGTACCTACATGAGGGTGGGAGCAAAGGAGACACAAAACGCTGATATCCAGTAATCAGCTTTAGAAATGGCCAGGTCCAAAGGGATGGTTTGTCCTGATGCATCAGCCTTTATTCTAGCGTAAATTGGGTGCCGTCCTTGGTGTCTTTCAGCTGAACTCCATGGTCGCTAAGCGCATCTCTTATTTGATCTGAGAGTGCAAATTCTCTGTTTTGACGGGCCTCATTGCGAAGTTGTATCAACAGTTGAACCAACCCATGAACTCTTTTTGAATCGGATTCAGCAGCAGGTTTAGTCTCCAATCCCAGTACATCAAAAACAAACTCGTTAAGGGTTTTTGTCAGCAAAGTCAGGTCAGTTTCGGATAGCTGTATCTGTAGTTGGGCCAGCAGTTGAATTTGTTTAACAGCCTCAAATAAATGGGCGATTAATACCGGTGTATTAAAATCGTCATTCATCGCTTTGTAGCATTTTTCCCGCCAAAGCGCCACATCAAATCCTTGACTGGATGGACTGGCCTGTATTTTGGAGAGCAGTACTAACGCATCCATTAATCGGTTGTATCCCTTTTCTGCGGCACCTAATGCCTCATCGCTCAGATCAAGCACTGAGGTGTAATGGGCTTGCATCATGAAAAATCGAACTACAGTAGGCGTATAAGGTTTTGACAGTTGCGCATTTTCTCCAGAAAAAATCTCCCCAGGTAACAGATTATTCCCTGTTGATTTGGCCATTTTTTTTCCGTTAAGCGTCAGCATATTGGCGTGTAGCCAATAATTGACTGGAGCCGTGTGGTTGCACGCTTCTGCTTGAGCAATTTCACACTCGTGGTGAGGAAACTTAAGGTCCATACCGCCCCCATGTATATCAAATTGGGTGCCCAAGTATTTGGTGCTCATGGCAGTACACTCCAAGTGCCACCCTGGAAACCCATCCCCCCATGGCGAAGCCCAGCGCATGATATGTTGAGGTTCTGCTTTCTTCCAAAGGGCAAAATCAAATGGATTTCGTTTTTCCTCCTGTCCTGCCAGGTCACGGGTATTGGCCATCATTTGCTCCAGCCTCCTACCGCTTAGCTTTCCGTATTGATGCTTCTGGTCAAATGCGGCTACATCAAAATAGACAGACCCATTTACCTCATAGGCCCATCCCTCTGCGAGTATGGTTTTTACAATTTCAATTTGCTCTACAATATGCCCAGTTGCTGTGGGTTCAATATTTGGCGGTAACAAGTTAAATTGTTGCAGAGTAGCGTGGAAATCCAGCGTATATCGCTGCACTACCTCCATAGGCTCTAACTGCTCTAAACGCGCTTTTTTGGCAATTTTGTCCTCCCCTTGATCTTGGTCATTTTCCAAATGCCCCGCATCGGTGATGTTGCGCACATAACGCACTTTATACCCCAAATGTCTCAGGTAACGGTAGATCATGTCAAACGACATAAAGGTCCTACAGTTCCCCAAATGCACTTGGCTGTATACCGTTGGTCCACATACATACATCCCTACATATCCAGGTAGAATCGGCGTGAACAACTCTTTTTGTCCTCCGAGTGAGTTGGTAACATAAAGTGAATTGGATGTATATAAAGCCATGTTATATGCGTTCTAGTGAAGGCAATTGAAGGTATTTTAAGAACTCATCACGAACATCGGGTTGTTTAAATACCCCTCCATATTCAGCGGTTACCGTGCTGGAATCAATGTCTCGAATACCTCTGGAATTGACACATAGGTGTTTGGCATCGATCACACAAGCCACATCTTCGGTACCTAATACTTGCTGTAATTCTCGAACGATTTGTATGTTCAGGCGCTCTTGTACCTGAGGTCTTTTGGCAAAATAGTCTACTATGCGATTCATTTTAGACAAGCCAACCACAGTGCCCTTCGAAATGTACGCTACGTGTGCTTTACCGACAATGGGCAATAAGTGGTGTTCACAGGTAGAATATAGGGTGATGTTTTTTTCCACCAACATTTCCCCGTATTTGTACTTGTTCTCAAAGGTAGAGGAGCTCGGTTTTTTTGTAGGATTTAGACCACCAAAAATCTCTTTGACAAACATTTTAGCCACGCGATTAGGGGTACCTTTGATGCTGTCATCTGTCAGATCCATCCCCAAAGTGGATAATATATCGGATACACTTTGTTTGATGCGCTCTATTTTTTCTTCATCACTCAAGGCAAATGCATCCTCCCTCAATGGGGTTTGCTCATTGGCACTCATGTGATCCTCTTCAGTGCGGTCTAGGTCATTAAATCCAAGGGATTGATCCTTCATAAATCGTTGATTCAAATAGAAGGCAAAGATAGTGATTCTAGCCAAAAGACACTTCAAAAATAAACCCAAGCAAGAGCTTGGGTTTGCCTAATTACTGCTGGTTGTTGGGCCTACCGGATGACTGGCTTCCGCGAACTGGTGCGGAGGACCTAGTCGGTGGAGCAGACGATCTAGTAGGCGCTGAACGCACAGGTGCAGAAACTCTAGTGGGAGCGCTAGACCTGGTTTGGGTCTCTCGACGATAACTCGGTGTGCTTGGTGTTGATGAACCATTGTTGCGCCCAGGAGCCTGATCTATTGAATAGTTGTTTCGAATAGGGGCATTATTTCCTGAGTTGTACTGGCGAATAATATCGCGTAAACTAGATCGTGCATCCGCTGAATTTTGTCTTTGGACGTTGTTGCCTCTATTTTCGTTGTATCTCGTACTGTTGTTGTATCGATCGTTTAATGGTTGGTAGGTCCTGTAGGTTGATGAACTTCTGCTTAAGTTGTTGTTGGATCTACTGGTGTTGTTTCTTGAATACAAGTTGCTGTAGCTGTTTTGTGTTCTGTATCTAGAACGATCTACATTATTTCTACCGCGAATTGCCTCTGGGTATTGATAGCTGCTGTACCCATTGGTGTAATTAGGATACCAAACAACCGCTGGTCCCCAACTATTCCATCCCCAATTGTTCCAATTGTTGTACCCCCATCCCCAGTTGTTCCAACCGCCATAGCCCCAATTATTCCAACCCCAAGGGTCATAAAACCCCCATCGGTTCCAGCTCCAAGTGTCCCAAGGATCATAAAAAATCCAGCTGCTGGTTCTCCAAGGACGCACCCAAGAGGAACCGCTATACCAGGCTGGAACAGCATTAATGCTGATGGTAAGCGAAGAATTATTTTGGTTAGTTGATGTCAAGGGAGTGGCGCTTTGACCATCAAAATTAAGTTGGTCACCACTTAAGATCTGGCTGTACTCTGCCGCTTTATTGGAAAAATACTGACTGTATTCATCGGCAGGCTGTTCTTGTCTGTAATAACCAGAAGGACTCGACTCGTAGTAATAAACAATGGGAAACATGCCGGAGCAAGATCCAAAAAGAAGTGCAAGTAGGGAAAAAAGCACACTGGAACGGAGCAAAGAGATTATAGGTGATTTCATAGGCTTGGTATATTAAACCCCTGCAAAAAAAACTGTAATTTTGTGCCACACAAAACAAACAACAAATAGAGCAAGGCTTATTTGCCTTTAAAATTACAAGTTTTGTGCCAAAGTAAAGTCATGAGTAAAAATTTAACTTCTCGTTCCCAAGACTATTCAAAATGGTACAATGAATTGGTCGTCAAAGCTGATTTGGCAGAAAATTCAGGTGTACGTGGATGTATGGTCATTAAGCCTTATGGGTACGCTATTTGGGAGAAAATGCAGGCTGCCTTGGATCAGATGTTTAAGGATACTGGTCACGAAAACGCTTATTTCCCTCTGTTTATTCCAAAATCTTACCTCAGTAAAGAAGCGAGTCACGTTGATGGATTTGCCAAGGAGTGTGCTGTTGTAACGCATTACCGTCTAAAAAATGATCCAGATGGAAAGGGAATTATCGTAGATCCAGAGGCTAAATTAGAAGAAGAGCTCATTGTGCGCCCTACTTCTGAGACCATTATTTGGGATACCTACCGCAGGTGGATTCAATCGTATAGAGATTTACCTATTCTGATCAATCAGTGGGCCAATGTGGTGCGTTGGGAAATGCGCACTCGTTTGTTTTTGCGCACGGCTGAATTTTTATGGCAAGAAGGGCATACAGCTCACGCTACTCAGCAAGAGGCCATTGAAGAGGCAGAACGCATGATGGAAGTGTATGCTGATTTTGCGGAAAATTGGATGGCCGTTCCTGTGATTCGGGGTGTAAAAACTGCCTCGGAACGTTTTGCTGGTGCGGTGGAAACCTATTGTATTGAAGCGTTGATGCAAGACGGAAAAGCGCTACAAGCGGGAACTTCCCACTTTTTAGGTCAAAATTTTGCCAAAGCATTTGATGTCAAGTATGTGAATAAGGAAGGGCAACAGGAATTGGTTTGGGCTACTTCTTGGGGCGTATCCACTAGATTAATGGGTGCTTTAGTGATGACCCATAGCGATGACCAAGGATTGGTGATTCCACCAAAACTGGCACCTATTCAAGTCGTCATTGTGCCTATCTACAAAGGGGAAGAGCAACTGGATCAAATCCATGAACACGTAAAACCGTTGATGAACGAGTTAAAGTCATTAGGGATATCCGTTAAGTTTGACTCCAGAGATACCGTAAAGCCCGGCTTTAAGTTTAATGAGTACGAGCTCAAAGGAGTACCCGTTCGTTTAGCTATTGGCGCTAGAGACCTGGAACAAGGAACTTATGAAGTGGCTCGAAGGGATTTACTGACCAAAGAAACCTTGCCTCAAGAGGGTATCTCAGGCCATATTAAAGCCTTGTTGAACGACATTCAAGAAACCATGTACCAAAAGGCGTTGGCCTACCGGGAAAGTCATATTACAGAGGTTAATTCGTATGATGAATTCAAGGAGGTATTGAACAATCACGGTGGATTTATTTCAGCACATTGGGATGGCACTCCTGAGACAGAAGAAAAAATAAAAGAGGAGACCAAGGCCAGTATTCGCTGTATCCCTCTAGATGGTGCCGTAGAAGAGGGGGTTTGCGTTTATACGGGCAAAAAATCAGCCCGTAGGGTATTGTTTGCCAAAGCGTATTAAGCGATAAAAAAAACTGTTGACCACTTGTAAGAGTAAAAAATAGTTGTATTTTTGCATCCGCATTTATGCAATCGTTTGGTCCGTTCGTCTAGGGGTTAGGACGCCAGGTTTTCATCCTGGTAACAGGGGTTCGATTCCCCTACGGACTACAAAATTTATTGAAACAACACCCGGTCCGTTCGTCTAGGGGTTAGGACGCCAGGTTTTCATCCTGGTAACAGGGGTTC
>OCVQ010001876.1_pt1 | contig 14981 bp, 11 predicted proteins | sample 1539061 | NCBI WGS metagenome assembly OCVQ01 (sample SAMEA3355526, study PRJEB22509) | marine metagenome | biome: marine; feature: river plume; material: water | place: USA | collected 2010-08-08 | depth 0.5 m | reverse complement strand
TTTAAGTGGTGTGTCGTCCAAGTCAAATGTAACTCGTGGAGTTCCGCGCATTGAGGAAATTCTACGTCTAACTAAGAATCCCAAGAATCCATCATTAACTGTTTATTTGAATCCGCTTGACGAACAAGACAAAGACAAGGCGAGTAAGTATTCAAATATGTTAGAACATACCAAACTGATTGATGTAGTTAAATCAGTACAAATATGTTTTGACCCTAACGACAGAAGTACGAAGTTGTTGGATGATAAGGAAATGTTAGAACAATTCTACGAGTTTGAAGATATGATAGACGAGTGTATTGGTGATAACAGTGATGAAACTGAACAACCTAAATCGAAATGGATTGTTCGTATTGAAATGGACAACGAAACCCTTCTTGATAAGAATATTACAATGGACGATATCAACTTTGCGATTACAAATAGCCATGGAGATGAAATCTCCTGCGTATATTCTGATTACAATTCAGATAATCTAGTATTTAGAATTCGTTTGAACGAGAAATTACTCAAAGGAAAGAAACCATTAAAGGGTATTTCAGACACATTAGACCAATCTGATGATATTTACTTGCTTCGTATTTTCCAAGATAATCTTCTGAATAATATAGTTCTTCGTGGTATAAATGGGGTTGACAATGTTATCCCAAGAAAATTACAAAATTCGGTAATTAAGGATGACGGAAAATACGTTCACAAAGATATTTGGATTATGGATACAACCGGTACTAATTTGATGCAAGCATTAGCATTGGATTTCATTGATTCGTCAAGAACCGTTAGTAATGATATCAAGGAAGTATTCGATGTATTGGGAATTGAGGCAGCTCGTCAAGTTATTTACAATGAATTGGTCGAAGTGATGGAATTTAGTGGTGTGTATATCAACTATCATCATCTTAGTCTACTATGTGACCGCATGACGTCAAATGAAAATATGGTTGCAATCTTCCGTTCAGGTATTTTGAATGATGACATTGGGCCAATTTCAAAGTCAACGTTTGAAGTTCATACAGAAGTTTTACTGAATGCGTCTCGACATGCTGAGTTCGACCATATGAGAGGTGTATCAGCAAATGTAATGATGGGACAAATGGGTGTATTTGGAACAGGTGCGTTCCAAGTAGTATTAGATATGGAACAAATGAAGAATATGCCGACAGTAGAAGTAACAAAGAAAGACAATAATAAAGAAATAGAAAAAATGTTTGGTTCATTTGAAGACAGCAGTGAATCATGTTCTAAGAGCAGCGTAACTATTCAAAATAATTTAGATGCGATTAAAAAGAGTGATATAGGGGAACGAGATGATGGGTATGATGCTGGATTTTAATCAGGTAGAGTTAGAGTAACTGTATGTAAACTATAATAAAAAGTATATTTTTTTATTATACCACGGGTCAATCGAATATTATAATTAGTCAAATACTAAAGCGACTTGTTCCAAATAAGTAGAAAATTCCATATTATTATTAATATAATTAGCGGGGGTTTCGATAAAATCACTGAATCCTTCCAAATCATATAATGGGCGTTGAGGGGTTACCATACGATATTCCGGACATTTTGCCGAAATCGCTGGACTACGAATAAAAAAGAACCTATCTTTCATCGGATTACCGCCTAATATAATCCAATCTTCTTTGATATTCAGATTTTCAAGAGGAGACTGTGAAAACAACATTATTGGCAATTTCAAATCGGATGCTAAAATCCATACGTCAAGTGTGGTTAAATAATAATCTTCACTCATGATTAAATCTTCAATCGTAACCTTATTTTGTATAACTTTTTTTATCATAATAGACTTACCATTTTGTTTACGTAATATATCGTAAATTTTAGATTTATGTTTGGTAACATGTTCGTTGTATAAGCGTATTAATTTGCTTCTTAATTCATTTACAGTAATCTCATGCGAGAAATGTGTTTGATAAATCATCTGTATCAAATTATAACTACATATATTCGAACAGTGATAAACTATTTCTTTGGAATCAGTTGGAAATATTTGTTTCCACTTACTTTGATTATTTCCAATGACCTCTTTCAATTCTTCTTTGATACATTTTTCAAATGTAGACGTATCATCCGATATATCTGTATCTTGCTGTTGTTGTAATGTGATTTCTGAAGAATATTTCTGCGAAATAGCAGGTTCAGCAGTATCATAATTCAGATTGCGAATATATGTATTCCGATAGAACGGTTTCAAGTTTTCCCAATATTCATCGGTTAATACCGATTGTAATAAAATTACCTCAGTTTCATTCAGATTGTAGTCAACTGTCCCAATATTCAAATATTTTTTTGGTTCTAACATAAATAACCGGATTCGTTTGTAGCGAAGAAGTTCATCCGCAATACGCCCATAATACACTTTCTCGTTGTCAATTCCACTTATTAAATTTTTACTAGGAATAACCAGTTGATAATTATTATTTTTGACAATACAATATGGTTTATCCTTATTCTCTTCGGTACAAGTACTAACATTATCCATAGTTTTTAACACATTTTCATCCACCTCAGCAAACGATACGGTATTTCGAAGAAGATGTTTAATTAATAATTCGAGCTTCTGTAATTTAATACGATATAAATAACGATTGTCATTAAGAGTTGTAATTAATTGTTCTTTAATGGTTAAATAATTCGGGTCATTCAGCATAATACGGATGGTAGTTTTAAATGACGAATAAAATTGGGTTTCGAGACGAATATTGCGAACGACCGCATTTCTTGCGGAATCATGGGTATTTGTAGTTTGAACCATTTTGTCCGCGTCATGATATCCATTATCCGCATAACCTTTTACTTTAATGGAATTAATACCATCTTCAATATCGTTATTAACCGGTGGATTTACTTGTAACACTTGATTGGTTTCAGTTAAAATACCAACAATAAGCCCATCTTCAACAACCTTTAATAATGGTTTCGATAAAATAGCACCCTTTGTCTGTTTATGTATATGTAATAGAGTGTCACGTGTATTAACATAGTCAGACCATTCAATATTATCCATATAAATAATAGGTATGTTCTCTAATGTAGACGATGGAAAAGATGGAATAAAAATGGTATTTGTATTTTCTTCTGATATACGTACTATAATTCCAATAATTTTACCCCTGTAATTAGATACTTGCTTATCTATTATATATTGATGTTTCTGTAAAATATCGAATATATCTTCGGCAATAATATTTTGCTTGTATTTGTATTCTTTTGGCATACTCGGTAATGGTTTACAATATTTATTTGTCGTATGTTGAATTTTTGTCATCATTTTGCGTAATTCGGGTAAGTTATCACTATTGCCAAAAGTAGAAGTACGTTTAATACTATTGTTGCTATTCGTATTATCATATGCAGAAACAATCGCATAATAGTTATCTTGTTCTACTAATATTAACGTATGTTTATTTTTATCATATATCTTTGAGTGATAAGAATTAGAAGGACAAATAATCTCTACATTGTCTGTAATATCATTATCGGTAACACTTAAAATAACAAGATTCATGCCGTTTGGAAATAAGTTAGGATTACGTGAAGTAACAATATCCCATAGATACACATAATCTATCCAAGAATCGTCATCGCGCAGATATTCTAAAAATTTATTGAATGAAGCTACTGTATATTCATAAAAATCCATTTGTGCATCAATATTCGTATCTAATGATTTATAAAAGACACTATCGTAATGTTTATTTAAAAATGGTCCCTCTACTCGTTGACGTTTTGGTTGAAACGTGGAGACTAAACTCCCATTATGGTATTGTAAAAACATATCTAATGTGATAGAATCCGCAATAATGTTTCTCATTTTAGAAATAGTAGGGACCGGTATGTTTTGATTATGATAATCATTAATGTCCGCATATATTCTTGCGATGCAACCAATAAAGGATTGATGATATTTTCGTTCAACTGTATATAACAAATAAGTACTTTGATTCTCTTTGAGTCTTTGTTGGTTTTCGTTAGAAACATTATTTTGATAGTCAATATCTAAGAACAATTGAACTGACCGAGGTAGAAAAACCCATACGCCCGCATTTTCATAAAATGACAGCTTAGAAAAATATTTGACGATATTAATATCGTCACCCACCCCTTTGGCAGGTTTGACCGATTTGTCACCATTTTCCGGTTGTTTTACTTCAATATCGCCGGTAAGTTCAGTTTCTTTACCATCGATTACCTCCTTCCAGTTAGTACCTTTCGGAATATCAATATTATTGTCAGTAACCCCCCATTTATTGCGACGACTTTCAAGTTGTGTTGAATCCCATGGTTTACTGAAACAACACGGAACCCCATATTTTGGATGAGTTTCGTCTGGTAAAAACCCAGGTGAATGATGAACGTAGTTCCCATCTTTATCAACGTGATATTTATTATCTGTAAATTCGTGAATTTTGCCTGAAAATTTGCCGGAATCTACTTGTGATTGAGTTAAAGGTTGATTTGTTTCAAGAGACCAGTACCGAGGACATATAAACCAATGAGGATTTTCTTTATTAGCACCATATTCTAACGCATAACCATACCCGTTACGGTTATCTCTATCAATTTGTTTTTTTTCATCATTAGTCAGAATAACCGGTTGTCTCATAACATTTGAAGGACATGCTCGAGAGTATGCCTTATAATGTCCTACTTCTTTTGATAATATAAGTTCAGGTTCTAACAATTTTAGTTTATCAAACAAGTATTTTCGTGGGTCTAAATTTTTAACCTTTGATTTTGTTGCGCCTCCGTCAATTGTGTCTTCATTATCTTCGTCGTCATCTTCATCCATATATAAAAATCCTTCATCGTCATCATCATCATCATCGTCATCATCATCTACATCTATATCTACACCGACGTCTACTTCGACATTATCTTTTATTAGCATATCATCTTTCGAAAGAGGACTAATCGCTTTATTAGAAGGTATAATAATATTATCAATCGTAGGTCCCTTTACACTTTCATATTTTCCAGAACATAATTGATTAATCCGTGACTTTGATATGCCGTTGATTCCAATATTTTGTGAAACTCTTAAAAAACTATCAAAATATATAGTTAATAATTCAATATACCGTATGTTATTTATCTGAGTAGCATCAATATGTAAAATTAATCCTGTCTGCAATTTACCCATATGTACGAAAAATCCGGGATTTTCAACAATGTCTATATTTTTATTTACATATTGTCCGTTAATTCTTGTAAAATCATTTAAATATTTGGCGAATTCAATCAATGCTTGTTGTTCGGTATAATTATAATTTAAGATTAATGCGTTTATGACATCCTTTTCATTGTTGGTCTTTTTATATATATCTGTAATCATAGCATTAACCGCAGTCATTTGTGTATAATTATTTACTCGTTTAAAGTTCATTTTAAGAGATGTACGTTCGATTTCTTGTATCTCAAATATATTAGTTAAACAGGGGGATAAACTTTTTAAGTCTATATCATGTAGTAACGGAGACCATAGTTTAAAGTGAATATTCTGTATCTCAATATTTTTATGTTTTAAATCTACAAACGATTGTAATTGATAGCCCAAATTATGTAAACAACTATTTAACGTATCAATAGTTTCATTAATAATTCCCTTTAGATAAGTCTCCAAATCATAAATGGACGGTAATGAGAATACAGCAATACTTCTCGGAACATCAAGTTCTTTTAATGAAAAATCCGCATGTATATTAATATCTCCATTTTGATTAATACTGACGATTACATCAAATACCTTATTTTGAAGAGTACCTTGAACGACTAATGCGATTTGTAGTGATTTACCTATGAGTTTGGAGTAGTTCATAATAGCCGATTTGGATAAGAAAGGAATTTGTTGTCCGGTTTTTGTAATTTCTTCGGAATATGCCCGATACATTTTTTCAAAACGAGAGCCCGGATTATATTTAATAAACGGAAATTTTTTAGTGGAGTGTATACTCTTAAAGATTACATCAAGTGGAAGTTTAACTTTGGATTGTGGATGTATTGTAAAATCAATAATCTGAATACCATTCTGTGAATATTTGATGTCATCGCGAGAACCATTATTATACAAATCATATATAGTGTGTAAATTCTCTTCTATTTTTACAAAACTTTTATCAAATAATAAATCGTTTTTCGCTAATAATTTCTGTTTATTTTGAATAACATCAACCCCGGTAGATATACCATCTTTCTCCAAAAGTGGAAAATAGAGAGGAATGATATATTCATCATTTACTTGAATAGTAGTACCATATTCAATGACATCTGAAACAGAAGTAGCATATATAGTATTTTTAATAATATCGCCATATGTTAATAATACATTGTTCTCAAATGATATTAGTGGGTTTTCTCTGGAATGATGAAACGGATTATTGTTAGCATTAATAATGTTGTATGGATTTGCTTGGAATAATAAATCAATATGTTGGTTTGTAAAACGTGGACCAATTGGTTGCCATAATTCTTGTTTTCCTTCGAGGATGGATAAATATTTGGTTAAATCATGATATGTATAACTATCTTGAACTGGTATTTTGTTAATAATATCTGTATCACTAATACCTAAATTATGTAAGAGTTGTCCTAACATGACAGAGTCCAATGGAACTTTATTATCTTGCGTGAGAGATGTATATAATTGGAATAAAGACATATCAGTTGCTATCTTTGAAAATAAGTACAACTCTGGATAAGAAATTATATTTGTACCGATTTCTGTTATAATTTTTTTCTTTATAGTACGTATTGTGTCGTCTGTATAAATTTGTTGTGACGAGAATACGACATCAATCTTGTTTAGTTCAATATTCAATATCTCATCTTCGCTAAACATTTCATTCAAATTAAACGGTTCCTTGCTATTAGAAAAAATAATAATCTTGTTTTCGGTTTTACTAGAATCAAGATAATGTACTTTGTATAATTGTTCTGGTGGAATTTTCATATTACTAAGGGGTGAACCCGAAATATCCATTTATATACAATGTTGTTATAATTTATGTTATAGTATTTCGTTTGTATTATTTATTTTGTAAATAATATTTTATATGAATAACATATTATGAAGTTTGCTTTATTAATAGGAATAAATTATACAGGAATTGATAAGTCTGAACTGTATGGGTGTATTGATGATGTACATAACATGTATGATATGTTAATAACTGAGATTAAAATTCCAGAAGAAAATATAACGATGTTATACGATAACGCACCAAATAAAGGATTATATCCAACCAGAAAAAACATATTACGTGCGCTCGCCGAATTTATAAATAATAAACAGCCAGAAGATGAATTATGGTTTCATTATAGCGGTCACGGGTCAATCCGGACCGACCGTTCGAATGATGAAAAATATAAATTAGATAGTGTACTTATTCCTATCGATTTTCAAACGAATGGTGTAATATTAGATGATGAAATATATGCGATAATAAAGGATGTAAAAAGTGTATTATTTCTATTATTTGATTGTTGTCATAGTGGAAGTATATGTGACTTACCTTTGTCTTACAGTTATATTGATAATATCATTGTAAAAGAAACTATAAATCAAAATTATGTAGAGAATTCGAGGATATTCGCGATTAGTGGGTCAACTGACAAGCAGGTAAGTTTGGAGAAATATAATGAATTTTTACAAAAAAAAGTAGGTGCATTAACGCATGCGTTTTTATTGACATTGAATAACAGTAAATACGATATAAATATTGAAGAGTTGTTTATAGGAATTTGCGAATACTTATCATACGCAAAATTAGAACAAACTCCATTATTATCAACCACATGTAATGAAATAAAATATAGATTTGTGTCAAAGTAGGTTCATATAGTAGTATCACCACCACTATATGAATTATTTCCCCTATTTAAAATGCTCCATTCGGACGACTCTTATGTTGCATAATATCGTCATTTGACATTTCGCGAGTAGATTTACCACCACGCACCCACCCATCAAGAGCCGCCTCCTCAACTGTATAAGACGCATCTTTTACACGTTGTTCCATGTTATCATCCGTAGGATACAAGAGATATTGTGAGAAAGATTTATCCATAATAGTAGATACGCTCTTCTTTCCGGCAACAACCTCTCCATGTTGTAATTGAGACTCTAGTGCGGGGTCACAGCTTCCACGTCCTAAATAAGGAACGGTTGCGAATGGTCGTTGAAACAATTGTAACTTCTCAAAAGGAAGCGTTTGTTCGCTCTTAAGCAACAAAGCAGATTCGTGGTCGATAACACTAGCATTTAACCCATTGCCGTGAGAAGTACCACTAAACATCATAGTAGGTTGTTGAACCGCAAAATTGACATGCTGTGCCGTAGTATTTTCACTAAAAAAACTTGCTAAAGTGTGATTAGCAAATCGGGTATTGTGAAGGTTAGTTTGAGTTTGGTCGGCGCTATCCGACCCAATACGGTCGGTGTTATTGAACAAATAAGGACTAACTGAGGACATCTCTTATATTTATACTATAGATAGAGAATGAATTTCTATATAAGGTAATTATTATATAGAAATTGTAACAATAGTTTAATAATTATTATATCTGGATAAATTTCTTGCACATGCGAAATCATTACCCTCTTTACAAGAAATCATACTTCCATAACAGAATTCACTAAATGCTTCTTGGTCGTTGGGAATTGTTGTACTAGGATTAGAATGGAATGGGCGCAATGACTGTTCGAATACATATTGGTCGCCTAAATCTTTAAATAATTTGTCAGCAATATCTGGTTGGTCGGGATTTGCCTGACTTACAAATTTTTTGGCATTATCTAAAATCTTGTCGTTTACATTTTGGTTAAATGCTGCCGGTGCGGGTTTTTTATGTGGGTTATAATCGTAGTCTGACATTAAAACGTTACCGAATGGATTGCTTGGTTCTGGCTCTGAAAATAGGTCAGTAGGAAGGTCTTTACCTCCCTGTGTTAATAGGTCCATTGCTGGATTGGCAAAGCTCTCCTTGACTTCGTTTACTACTTTCTTGGAATCAGTCTTCTTTTTTTCTTTTTGATGATAATGATGAAGAATAAAAATAGAGCCAACAGTGATAGCACCTATGATAAGGTGACGAATGCTACCATATACAATAATACTTATAACAGACAATATAATTACAGTGCGAGTAACAGAGTTTAATTTTTGTTCGTAAGTCATACTTTCCGTTGGGAAAAATTCGGTTAAATACTTTGGTGCGAAAAGGACATTTGGGTCTTCTCCCCAGAAAGGTATATACTTTTGCTTTTTGGAGTTTGACAATTGGGGTGTATTTTCTGTATCTATCGTATAAGTTGACATAAATTATATCTATTTGTATATATAATTTATAATATATTTCCGCTATGAAGATGATACATTACAAATTACTAAATATATCTTCATTCTAATATCTTCTTAATACATTTTTTGTCGATTTGGAATGTGGATTCCTTATCATCGAACGGGATTATTTTAAGAACACACTTCGACTTCTCACCATATAACGGTTCAGTACATCCCTTTTCTTTTTTCTTGCGGGTAGTATTTATAGGTTGCTTTATTTCTTTCAGAGAAATCGAACAGCGAGACCGAAAATGTTCGTATCTTTCTCTTACCTCCTCATACGTTAATCCGGATTTTTTTCCCAACATAGAATTAATTAATTCATGTAAATCATATAAATATCTAGAGAACGTTTCCCTGGATTCCATATGTTTCAAATGAAGAGGTAATTTTTTAAAATTTTCACGAAGATTCTTTCTGCATTTTCCACAAGGTAATACATATTTAAGACTTAATACATAATTTCGATAATTATGTTTATCAGCACGGGTAGGCGAGACTGGATAGTTGAAACTCATTGTATGTAAGGTATGCCACATACTAGGTCCCCATACACTCGTAACCATACCATCCCCACTATTGTAATCATTTAGAGAATATACAGGTAGACGATTTTTAGTAGTTTTATGTTTACCCATACTAAGTTATACAACATGGATAAAATATAATTTACTAAATTTTGCCGAATATACTCGTTATTTTCTATACAAAAAGTATCCACAATATATATATAATGCCCGGATTAGTTGAAGTTGTAAACAAAATAGTTCGTCCTTACTATAAGTACATAATCGGATTAATTGCAGTGATTATTTTTGGATATGCGGCTAATTATGGATATAAAGCATATTTTACAAAAAAACAAGAGAATAAATTTGCCGATGTACCCAACGCAAATCGTAGATTAAAAGAAGTAGATATAATGTTTTTTCATGTTGATTGGTGCCCTCATTGTAAGAAGGCACTCCCAGAATGGAATAATTTCAAAAAACAATTTGCTGATAAAGAAGTAAATGGATATATTGTAAAATGTGTGGATGTTGATTGTACGGATGAGACAAGTGACGTACAAAATATGATAAATAAATACAGTATTGAATCTTACCCGACTGTGAAAATGATAAAAGACAATAACACTATTGAGTTTGATTCAAAGATATCAACAAATACATTGGAGCATTTCGTGAATTCTATGTTGATGGAATAAGTATATTGTCTAGATTATTAGGCAACGAACTATCTGTAGGAGATAAGTTATCGGTTGATGTGAATATATTTTCAATTACATCAACTCCATTTTGAATAAGACGTATTCGTTCATCACTATTACTTGAAGTATTGACAATATCATAAATTGAGATATCATGCGATTTAATTTTAAATTCATTTTGAATGATGTGTTGTTTTGCTGGTAAAAATGCGGTCATAACTTTTTTCAATATAATAATAACATAATCTAGTAAAGACGAATTTTCATTAAAAACATCTTCCCCTTCAGTATTCAAATCACTACATAATCCTATAATTTCATCCGGATTCGCACCATTTTCGATACATTTATCAAGCGGATAATTTAATAATAATCCTCCGTCACAGTAGCATTTAGAATCTTTAATAAATGGTGAAAAAATAATAGGTATAGAACAAGAACTATATACAGCATCTATTAACCTCCAATCTGGATGTGTTTTATACGATATATCAACTAATTTAAATTTCATAACATCAGTAGTAAATATATGAATCTCAATGTTTGTAGTATTATAAAACTCCTTCATCGTAACATTTATTGGTATATCCTTTCCTAAGAACAATGGTGAAAAAATATCTTCAATTGTTTTAATCCCAAAAATACCTATTTTTTGAAGTGAATCTAATATAGAATACAAATCAAATTTAAATACATTTTGCCAGGGACGTTTTATTAAATAATCATCAATAGTTTTCCAATCATATTTTAATGCTAATATCACTGAGAAAATAGACCCGACCGAAGTACCATAAATAGTTTCTATATCATCGAACTGCCACATATTACGCAAATAACAAGCCTTTAACATTCCATAGAATGAAAATCCGGTTACTCCACCACCCGAACATACAATATGTCGTATTTTTGATTTATTTATTTTATCTTCATCTGACATGTTATTTGTAGATATACGTAATAAAATTCTATATATTTTCTGAGGTTTTGTATATTTATAAATAACATGTCGGTTTTTATTCATACGGACGAAAATGATAATATAGAAAAAATGAATATTGATGAATTATTTGAAAAAAAACAAAAACGCGACTTAAAAGAGCGTAGTATTTATAATAAAATATTAAACCGAGTGCATACACGAATTAAATTTACATCAAGAAGTAAATCTAAGGGAGAAACACATATTTGGTTTCAAGTACCCGAGTATATATTTGGTGAACCAATATACAAACAAGGCGATTGTATTGGTTATTTAGTAGCAAAATTAGAAGAGAATGGATTTTTCGTTAGGTATATTCACCCAGGTACATTATTTATAACATGGAGTAATTGGATACCTTCTTACGTAAGAAATGAAATTCGAAAAAAAACGGGTATGATAATAGATGAGAAAGGTAACGTCGTTAAACCAATGGAAGAAGAGGATACGGATAACGACGAATCGAATAGTAACTTATTTAATACCGGACAAAATAATTTACAGAAAAATCAACGAGAATATAATGACCCAGGCGAATATAAACCAACGGGTGCATTAGTTTATAAACCAGAAATGCTTGAAAAATTGGAAAGAAAAGTAACGTTTTCATAAGAATCTGACTCGTCTAGTTTTCTTACGTTTTGGGTTAGATTTTTTTTTTGTTTTTTTATGACTACCTGCTCCTTGCTGAGAGGGTTCTTCAAATTCCTTTCTATCATGTCTATCTTTAGCTTCTTTAATAATCATATCGAATAAATTATCAAATTTAGCTAGAAACGGTTCGGAATAAGTCTTATCTTGTAATAGTTTTGTTTGTAATACATTAACAAAATCAGTTGTAAATTGTTCGCTATTTATTTTTTCCCGTAACTCGACAAGTATTTGATTCGTTACTGATGATACAATATTAGGCACCTTTGCATTTAATATGTCACATGTATGGTTGGCAATTATATCACCCATACTTTGTGCCTTATCTTTTGACACAGACTCAGTCGCATCTTTTACCGCTGTATTTGCTTGTTCGGCAACCGTATTTACTAAATCTCCTGCTATTTGTTGTGCAACTGCCGCTAGTTTATCTGCCATTGATTATAATATACGCATATAAAATTGATTATATACTATTAAATAATAGACGTTAAATAATTGCGTCTAACTTTGTATTAATAAATATCAATACACACAAATGAATGGTACGGTTTGTATTCCAACAAAAGAGGCAAATAATCAAAAAACAAAGAAAAAGAAAGTAATAAGAACTAGTAATGATAAATCAAAATTATGGGGTATTTATGATAATGACAAACATGATATTCGCGTCGATACATCCAAAGATACAATCGAATGTATTTATGCTAAAGACACAGAAGTTTGTAATATTTGTAAATCGCCTTTGATGATTATGGAAGATGGGTTTCCAACTTGTACGGGACCCACTTGTGGAGTAATATACAAAGATACATTAGATTATTCGCCCGAATGGAGATTTTATGGTACAGAAGATAAGAATGCTAAGGACCCAACTAGATGTGGCAACCCAATCAATCCTTTATTACAAGAATCGTCTTTTGGCTGTAAAGTAATATGTACGAATAAATCGTCATATGAAATGAAAAAGATACGTAAATGGACTGAATGGCAATCTATGCCACATCGTGAAAAATCTTTATATGAAGAGTTCCAATTTATTACAATTATGGCACAAAATGCTGGTGTGCCTCGTATATTTATAGACCATGCTATGGTTGTGTATAAAGATATATCAGAACAAAAAATGTTTCGTGGGATGAATCGTGATGGTATTAAAGCTGCCTCTATTTATATTTCATGTCGTCTTAATGATTGTCCTAGGACAGCCCATGAAATTGCCGAAATATTCAAATTAGACAAAACCAGTGCAACAAATGGATGTTCTATGGCGGTGAATATTTTACATAATATAGAAAGAAATGTGGAACAATCACAACAACCCGAGTTATGTGCGACGTTACCTAGTTCGTTTATTGAAAGATATTGTAGTAAATTAAACATAAACACAGAATTAACTATGCTAGCCAAATTTATTGCTATTAAAATAGAGAAAAATAATATAATAACGGATAATATCCCTCATGCTATTTCAGCGGGCATTATCTACTTCGTTTCTCAGTATTGTAATTTATCTGTGTCAAAATTAGACATTAAACTAGTATCAGGAGTAAGTGAAGTAACTATTAATAAATGTTATAAGAAATTAGATGTAATTAGTGACAAATTATTACCAAAAGCTATTCTAAGTAAATATGAATAATGATACGATTACTTTTACTCTACTACAAAACCTTTTTTTATTGCGATAATGTATATAATGTTTAAAGCTATTACTGATATTGACCCTGTATTAACAAGTCCGTTTCTAGTATTATCTTTAATGATGTCTGCAAATTATTTAGGTGAATTATTTCCATGTCAAATTCAATCTGTATTTTCAAATAATATGGTAGTAAAACATATTTTAGGGTTTCTATCATTAATGATTTTTATAGTATTAACCAGGCCCGATTTATATACATCTACTAATTTTGTCTATGTATCTGTATTATTATACGGCGGGTTTATGTTATTATCAAAACTCCATTACATAATATGGTTTTTAGTATTTGGTATATTTGCGGTTATCTATGTTCTTCAAGTATATTTAAGTCAAATTGAATCGGAAAATCAAATTAATCGTAATAAAATAGGCGATAATACAGTGGGACCAGATGACAGCGACAAAATGCCAACCGAGAACATTTCATCAAAAATAGAAAATATAAAACAAATACAGCAATATTTATTTGTCACATCAATACCCATTTCATTAATAGGATTTATCCATTATATTGGCGAAAAAAAACTAGAATATGGAATGACTGGTTTTAATTTAAAAAAATTTATATTTGATAAACCAAAATGTACGGAGGTTATTCATCAATATAAAGGATTTTTTAATACAATGATGTATGCGTTCAAATAAAGATTTGTAATCAAATAATATAACAAACATTATTTGTGTTTGTTATATATAAGCGTGTGTAGATGGATGAATATATTCTAAATTTATTACAAAATAAGAAAATCAATCAATCAACTGTAAGACAGACTTCAAATGATTTAGTAATAAGAACTGATATTAATACCCCCATAATAGATGTATCACCTCCATCAAATATAATTAAAGTCACACCACCACCTTCAAATATCATTCAAGTTACATCCCCCCCATCAAATATAGTTCAAGATGCGCCCACCCCAGGACCGTTAACTATGGATGATATTATTAGAAAAATGGCTTCTAGCAAAAAGGTAATTAACGATGAACCCGATTTAAAGATACCTCAACCCGAACCTCAACCCGAACCTCAACCCGTACCTCAACCCGAACCTCAATCCGAACCTCAATCCG
>OCVQ010001874.1_pt1 | contig 14990 bp, 15 predicted proteins | sample 1539061 | NCBI WGS metagenome assembly OCVQ01 (sample SAMEA3355526, study PRJEB22509) | marine metagenome | biome: marine; feature: river plume; material: water | place: USA | collected 2010-08-08 | depth 0.5 m | reverse complement strand
ACTGACTTTGCCTCCAGTCGTTTCTTGTACTTCTCAAGACGGTCTAAGTTCTTCTGGTACTCTGCCTCTAACTTAGCAATCTCCTCAGCCGATGTCTCTTGTGGTGCTGGAGGTAGTGGTAAGTTAGCCAGTAGTTTGGTAGTTATTGATACATAAGTAGGTATCTTCTTCTCTATGATGCTGAATGAGATAGCCCATGTGATACCCTGCAAGTCTATCGGTGAGTACGTTAGGTTAGTCGTCAGATAGATGTTGATGGAGTTGATGTTGTTGTTACTAATCTCTACAGGGTCTGTGTTAGATAGGTGCTGCAACCATGTGTTCTGACCAGTCCCTACTGGTATCCTGTAGAGGATGTCACTGAATGTGTCAGTCTCCACGATAAACTCCTTGTTCCATGCCTGTTGTAAGTTACCAGAGCGTACCAGTAAGTAGTTCACAGGGTTAGCCACGCAAATCTTAGTACTGGTCACAGACAAGGCAGAGCTGATGGTCTTGTTACTATCAAAGCCAAAGAAGGTACCCAGATTCAGGTTGGAGGCGAAGTTCATCTGTATGGACGCATTGGCTGGACTTGTCATGACTAAAGTACTTTTAGATGTGGTTGTACTGTATGTAAACGCCAGGACAGGAGTAAACCCCACATAGGCACCTGACGAGACCTGAGCCATGGCGATGAGCCGTGTAGATAGTTCATCTAATACAGAGATGGTAGTATAGTTACCAGCTGTCATAACAATGTTAGCCGTCTTAGGTGTACCGAATGCATCAGTGAAGATACACTGCAGAGTCTGTATGTCAGTTGATAGTTGATAGAAGCTAAAGGGTACATTGACTGCATGTACGTCTACATAGAATGCGCTATCAATCGCTTTCAATGATATGGTGTCTCTTATGGTTAACATCATGTCAGTGTTTGTTCCTGATGACCTTTTGTCTGAGTTGACGTTAAACGTATAGCGTCTAATCTCCTCACCCATCTGGTCCCTCTAATGATTGATAGAATCCTTGTACTGCAGCAGACCGCTGAGCTTCCTCAGGTGTCTGTTCAATACGTGTTACATGTAAGTAGTGTCCTTCAGGTGTCTGAAAGACCTTCAATACAGCATCTGAATCTGTCTTCAGGTACTGCTTGTAGTCATAGATGTCGTATAACACCTGTCTAATGTTCTTGGATTTCTGAAAGGCCATTCTCTACTGTTACAGCAGCTTATTGAAACACTGAGTGGACACGCCGGACTGCACCACCCTTAGCGAAGCCCAACCAGCCCTGTAACCAATCACCAATCCATGCACCAATGTCCCCACCAACGGACATAGCGGGAGCATCAGCAGGGAGTTCTACCTCTCCTTCCTTAACAGCCTTCTTCAAATCAGCCGTAGCTTCTTTGATGAGTTGATTCTGTTCCTTAGCGGGTAACTCGGCAACCATCTCTTGGAGGTCAGCCTTGCTAACTTCTCCACCATCAGCGAAGCCTAACCAACCTTGTACCCAATCTCCCAGCCATCGCCCAATGTCGCCTCCTACAGAGGCAGCTTGCATGGCTCCACCACGAGCCATTCCACGAGCAGCTCCACGAGCCTTAGCGTTCATCTTCTTAGCATGTTTCGGCATTTCTATAGAGCTTCAAGAAAAATCTTAGAAGATTGATATATGGTCATACTTGCCCCGTGGTTGTCTTGCTTGTTGGAGACGTTTCTCAATGTGGTCAACAGTCTGAAGACGCTTCTGAATCTTCTTGGTATAGCGCTCTTCTGGTTCTTCCTCATCAGACTCTTCGGATTCCGTTTCGGAGTCAGACTCCTCGGACTCATACTTCACTGCCTTCTTCTTTGATGGCTTCTGTTGCATTGACTGCTGTAACTGGTAGACCATACGATACAAGTCCTCATCACGCTTAGGGGGCTTCGGTTCCTTAGGAGGCTTAGGGAGCTTAGGGGGCTTAGGAGGCTTTGGTTCCTTTGGTGTACGAGGAGTCTTGACGGGCTTTTGCTCTTTAGGCTCTTTTACAGGTACACTTTCATTCACTGAAAGCTTCACAGGTTCAGGCACTGAAAGTCTCACAGGCTCATCAATGATGGTCAGTACCTTCTTACCCTCCAACTGGTCTTTCTTGCCCTTCTTCTTAGGTACTTTGATAGGTATCTTGATAGATTCAGTGGCTGGTTTCATTACAGGTGATGATGGTGGTGGTTGTGGTGGCTCTGATGGTGGTTGTGGTGGTTGTACAATCTCATTGACTGGCTTCTTCTCTTCAGTGACTGACTCTATGATAGGCTCAGCCACTGACTCTTGCTTAGCATAGATGGTCTTGCTCTTAGGGGGTCGTCCTCGGGGCTTCTTCTCGCTCATCTAAATCATAAATAGAAATTAGATTAGGCACAACACTGCATACCTGACTGCACTGTTGATGCTGTGTTAATACAACATTGAGGTAGTCACTTACCTTTGTGGTAAAAACTAAGGACACAGCTTAGTAAGCTTACCCACCAACGGGGCTTACTGATACGCTTCATCAGTAGGAGCATCTCAAAGTCTTCACGCTTAGCCTGACGTACAGGGAAGGAGCTGAGGGCATTGTCATAGGGTATGTCCAGGTCATCCATCTCAAAGCCATGGCAGTACACTATGATGTGATAGAGGTCACGGCGGGGTTGTACCTCCTTCATGAAGCAGTAGCGGTCACCCTTCTCCCGTAGGTCAATGACTAAGAAGTCAAACTTGATTTGGTCGACAGGTACATTGCGGTGAATGAGGTCATCATACTCTACCATCTTGTAGTCACGAAACAGCGCTCGGTCTTCATCCTTCAGGTCCTTTGTAATGCAGAGGACAAACTTCTTAATCAGCACATCTTCAAGCTTAGCTAACATCACTGGGATACGAGGTTCCATGATGATGTTAGGTAGGTTGTCCATTGGTTCTATGACGGAGTAACAAAAAACTTGGTCATAACAGATTCAGTGACTGAATCTGTTATGGCCTTGTTTCTTTGGTTTTTGTTAGGGTTTTGTCGTTGTTTGTATTAGGGTTTAGCGGCATCTGACTCAGTAGCAGCCTTTACCTTAGTCTCAGCCTTCTTGACTCGGTTGAGCAAGTCCATAGCCTGTTTCATAGTGGTAGGTGCATGTACCACTCCACCTGTAACAAGACTGTCCATCTCACGCAGTAACTCTTGTATCTCCACCAACTCATTCACAGTCATGTCAGTCTCAGTAGGGACACCATCCACCATCATTACAGATGGACGCAGGGGACGATGTACAGGGTTACCACGACGGCTGTGACCCATACCATTGAATCCATTGACATCGGCCACTTGGTTGAATGCAGGAGCAGCATTAGTAGGCATTGCCTCACGAGCCTGTTCACAGACCTTCTTATGTAACTTCATAGCCGCATTGGCGTCACGTACCCCACTCTTAGCAGTCCAACCACAAGGGCAGATAACAGTGCGTTTTTGGCCTCCATACGACATTTGTGCTGTTGTAAACGGGTTCTTCTTCTTTTTGAAGCATCTTCTATAACAACTTTTTTTTGAATCAATTTTTTTTTCTAAGTTTAGAAATGGTCGGTAGATGTCCCGTTGTTAGACGAGTGTTCCCCGATACAGGGACTCGTAGTTGTGGGACTTAAAAATGACCCAAAGGGGGTAGCCTTGTGGTTTTCATAGAAGTCACAGTTAACATGTCATTTGTCTTTAGGTAACTATTTGCCCTTGGTCAGCTTGTTCACCGCCTCCGTAAGCCGAGCCACATGGTCTACTAAGGTTTGAATGGTATGTTCTAATACGATAATCCTATCCTTATGTCGTTGTGCCTTAAAAGTTAAGTATTGAACACTATCAACGATATCAGGTATAATCTCTACCATGTGGATACTTATTGGTTTTTCAATCTCTGTTCCATCAACATCTTTGTATGGGGGATTGTCATAAGAAACGTGCTGAGGGTATACTTCTGCGAACTCTTGAGCCACGAATCCGTGACGATGTGTCTTGTCTGGAAAAAACTTCTCATCAGTAAGGTACTTGTATTGAACTGGTCTTAACCTCATCAAGTGCTTGTGTCCGTCTCCAATGCAGCATACGTTCTTCTTACAACGTCTATCACTGTACGCTCCCCATGAGGTAGAACCCGCCGCCATCTGTACACCACTTCCAGACCAGTTACTAATCACGTATACTGAAGTAGAAGCACCAGTAGCACCATATCCGTATGTCCAGAAATCAAATCCATAACCGTTTTGACCATTCGCAATGAATACACCAGCACCATTTGTAGTGCTTCCAGCAGTTGTTACGTGATTTGTTACTTGAAGATGATTTGAGGCGAAGTAACCTCCTGTTTTAGAAAACATACCTCCCACATAGTTACCATTGCTATAAGCGAGCCATACTTCATTAGTAGCGGTGCTTGAAAAGTAAGTATAACCTCCAGAAGTGCAGTTAAGATTAAGGTACTTTGAAGTAAGAGTAAGATAGTCTCCTGAAAACTTTTGAACAGTATTAGTAAACACTGTCCCAGAGTTGTTTATCGTTGTTGTATTAGCAGTCCCTACTGTTAGCCCAGAGGCATTCAATGTCATTAGTTGTGTCGCCGATGCGTAGGGTGTTGCTAATGGGACGCTTCGCCATTGAAATCCAGCGTTACTATCTTGAAACAAGATACCAGATGTTCCAAAGATACGACAAAAGGTAGTTGCTGGACTGGTATACGTAGCAAAACTATCGGCGATGATGAATGAACTGTTGTTACCAACAGTAGAAGGCATGAAGTAACATACTGGATATCCAGTACTTGCTACATAGGGAATCACCGATGATACGGATGTCCCATTGATTGTTACAACAGAAGCATTCGTATTGTAAAACTGATGACTACTTGCCTTGTATCGTATTGGTTGCCAAGCTACATTCGGTGCTAAACAGACGATTTGCCCTACTCCCGCTACAGAGTTATAGCCCATACCGATACCATAGTTGTTACCTCCCATCCCTCCAGTCGACACGAATAACGCATTAGAGTTGTCCCATCCACCCGCTGAAGCAAAGTCAAACATTGACCCCAATTTGATTCCATGGTCGGTTCGTGATGCTCTATAAAACGTATCAGACCCAGCAGATAGATAAAGTCCTGTGGTATCCGTACCACCCAATGTAACTGTATTCGTTCCGTTTCCTACTGTATTAGCTCCAATGACGACTTCATTCGTATTTGTTGCTCCTCCAATTGACCCTGACGCTCCTGTCCCAATGTAGATGTTGTAGTACCCCGTCGTTATCTGTGTCCCATTACCGAATCCTATACCAATGTTGTTGTTACCAGTTGTTAGAATCGGAAAACTTTCTCGTCCTATCATGATGTTGTCATACCCTGATGTTACCAATCGTCCTTGAAGGTATCCGATGCCTATGTTGTAAAATCCTGAGTTTGTCATTGACGCTAAGTTACTCCAACCCATACGTATGGATTGAGTTGATGCCTGTGTGTTGATGTTCAATCCACCTAAAGGGTGTCCTGTCCCTAAAATCAATCCTCCTGTGCTTGTAATCGTCGCAGAGCGTACACCATTGTTGTAGAAATTGAAGCCTGACCCTGTTCGGTTAGAAATCCACATCTCATCACCAGAATCAATACCGAATCCTACTGGAAACAAGGTGGTTGTCGACTGTTTTAGTAAGAATCGCCCTCCTGTTCCACCATTGCCGTCAAAGGCAACCGCTGGTACTGCTCCCATACCTCCATAAGCACTGATGACTGGGAATTGTGGAAAGATGTTCATTGTTGAAAGAGTCATCAAACTTGTTCCGCCCTGTATCAAGTTCATGGTATTCGCTCCTCCAATCGTCCCATTTACTGCAAGATTGCCCACTGTCAATAGATTGGTACTCGGGTTGTAGTTGAAATCGGCTGCTACCGTGTCTTGATACAAATTTTTTACACCTGTTCCTAACGAATCAACGAATACTGGATAGTATGAGGCGTTTGTACTTGTTGCTGTGACATTCGGGTTACTTGATACACTTGCTACAGCAGTTGTAACAAACGCTGTTGTAGCTATCTGTGTTGTGTTAGTCCCTGGTGCTGCCGATGGTGCTACTGGTACACCTGTCAGATTCGCATCATTGATAGTTGCTGCAGTCCCTACAGTAAGATTAGGCACAGTAAGTCTATCAGTGGCTGGATTGTACTTGATATTCGTTCCACTATCAATGTTGACAGTGATATTAGAGCTTGATGTACCAGTAGCTGTAAACAACAGATTGAAGTCAGAGTTACTTGTAGTAGCAGTTACTGCTACTTGATTGCTGGGTACATAGGCTACCACATCATTAGTAGCATTCAGCCCAAGTGCATAGCTAACACTTCCAATAGGAGTTATGGATGGAGTTGCACTGAATCTTGCGTTATACAGGGTAATCGCATTGTTGATTACCAGTTGTGGTATGTACCATGTACCAAGACCAGTAGTCAACACTGGTGCTTGAAAGGACATGTTACCAGTGTTTGCACTGTTTTCATTGAAGTAGGACTTGTTACCAGTTGCTTGTGATGAAATCAGAGTAGGATAGTATGGTATGCTACCTGCTGGTATTGCTGTAGTCAGTAGCTGAGTTGGTGCTGGCGTTGTCCCTTGTATCACATTACCAGCACTGTCAACCGCAAGGATGTATGTCTGAGTACCCGCTGGTACATTCAGTAGCTTAAGTTGATAGGTTGACAGTGTTCTTGTCCCTGTATTGTAGGAGATTGTCTGAAACCCATTGTCACTCTGCAGCGCCCTAACCCCTCCTGTAGTTCCATTCACAAATATGGGATAGTAGTCTGTTGGCGTTGTTATCACTGTGACATCAAATGTAGTTGGTACTGATACTGTACCATTAATGACATTCCCTGTTGCATCCACTGCAAGTAGCTGAGTTTGAGTCCCTATCCCTACACCTGTGATACGCAATGTGTTGAGTTGTGTAGTACCAGTAGCCAATAGCGATGTGGTTTCAGTTGACGTGACTTGCACGTTTGTGCCAGAGTAGGTCAGCACATTGCTGAGGTTCTTAGCATTCAGATTGACATGTGATGTAGCACCAGTGTAAGGCAGATACTTAGTTGTGATGTCGGCCTCTATCACATTACCTGCTGCATTGGTTGCGAGGTACTTAGCAGTTGTACCAGCAGAGACTGTATTGATTTTGAGTGTATCAGTGGTAGTAAGTGCAGTAGCAGTCACATTCTGTCCTTGTACCAATCCTGATGCTGTTACTGCAGAGGCTGAGAGGCTATTCACTCCGGTAAGGGACTTTGCATTGAGGTCTACGTTAGACTGTGCAGCCGTGTAAGGAACAAAGAGAGATGCTAAACTTTGCCCATCAATCGTAATGTTAGTTACATCAAGAGAGTCTAAACCATTCAGTGTGTTAGGGAAGACTGTATTGCTCACTCCATTCAGTGACATCACTGTGTTACTAACAGCATACATAATCCACTGGACAAGTAGGACACTCGCATGTGGTTACCAATGATTGAGGACAATAGATATGAAGTGAGTGATGATGGTGAGATTCGTAATACAGAAACAGGTAGAATCCTGAAACAGCGTGATACCAATGGATACAAGACATGTCACATCACCAGGGACGGTCGCACGGCCTGTTACATGGTACATAGAGTCGTTGCGAAAGCCTTTGTACCAATGATTGATGGTAAGTTGATAGTTGACCACATCAATCGTAACAAATCAGATAACAAGGCACTGAATCTACGATGGTGCGATACCAGTGAAAACAACCGTAATCGTTGCAGGTTCCACTCAAAGACTGATGGTTTACATAACATAGCGCATACTGGTAACAAGTTTGTAGTGTCTTTCATGCAGAATAGGGAGACTACTCGCAAGTCCTTTGACAGTCAGGAGGAGGCTATTGCATGGCGTGACGATTTCATTGAACGCAACGTACGATAAAAAAAGTACCAGTGTTAGACGGGAGACGTCTAAAACGGGGACTCGTATTTATGGGACTTTAAAATGACCCCAAGGGTACTACCTGAGGCTTTGCTCAAAATCGGCCAACCCGTCGGCCTCGGTTCATGATGACCCCACCACGCCCCACTATGCCTCCCTTCTTAAGACCCCAGGCACCACCACTTATCCAGCTCAGAAACTTGTCCACTGCACTGGCCAAGTTAGTGACCTCCTTGACCTGCTCCTTCACAGCTGGTTTGATGACTCGTTGTAAGCGGTCAGTGTTCTGATAGTAAAAGTCCTCAGCACCAGCCGAATCCACCCCATTCGCCTTCAGATTCTGTGAGACCCAGTTCTGACAGTTCATCACTAACCCATCATAGTTTTGCCAGTAATCGTTCTTACCCATACGCTCAACACCATTCTCTATAAACTCCGCGATAGTCTTACCCTTCAGACCACTCAAGGATACATCGTAGCGCTCTTCTTTAGGTACTCGACTGTAAGGATAGATGACGTTAACGTTTTGGTTCTTTTCTAAGCGGTACTTGTCGTTTAACACAAGAAACAGGTGAAAGTAGGAGTCGTAGCCTTGCTCAACAGCAGACTCCTTAAACTGACCGCCTGACAGCACTTCCATAGCCAAGTTGATGGCCTTCTCAATTGGTACACGTCCCAATGCGATACTGGTAATCTCCTCACCACCGTGTGCTTCCAGAAACTTCTTCACCTTGTACGTTGCATCACCAAAGATGCTCGTTGCAATGTCCGCTAATGTCCCACCGAGTCCGTAGGCCTTCTCAGGATATCGTTCCTCTTGGTACACAGGCAAGACCTGGGTGCCATACTTAGCATTCTGAGCTGCCCATCTTTGGAATGCGGCGTTTGTGTGTGGGTTCATTCTACTATAAGTAAGTAGATGGAATCTGAGCCGAAACAGAAACCTAAGCCGAAGACCCCACGGACGAAGAAGCCCAAGGAGGAGCCACCCAAGTTAGCCATTGAGTACGGGTTGTTTGTACTGTCGTTTGACTAAGCATCAAGATACTGTTGGTATTCATCACGTTTTTGTTGCATGTACTGTTGATGTGCTGGGGTGTTGGTACGTCCATACTTTCTACCTCTGTCGTACACATGGTTCGCTCTTACCCATTCAGACCAGCCCATCTTAGGTACAACGGGTGGTCTAACAGCCTGTTCTACAACGGGTATGCCTTGAGCCATTTGACCTGCATCGTCATCAATGAAGCGATTGCCAGGTACAGCAGGTATAACTGCGTTGGCCATAGGTCTACGTCTCACTGGTATCACTACATCAGCTAATGGTGCAGGTAAGTCTATCACTGGCTGGTCAATGTTGTCACGTCTAATGTACACGTGCGGAAACTCACGTGGTAACAGTATGTGTGCATTGCGCGTACGTCTCATCTGTAGGTACACAATGAAAAACAGCAGGGTGGTACCCCTGGTGTTTTTCAATTTTTCTTTGGGTTTCTTGTTAGTCCAACATGGCCGTAACCACGGAGCCAGTGAGGAATAGGGTGAAGAGCAGGAGAAACATCTATCTACTTAAGTGCATTGACCCATAGGTTCTTACGAGTGCCTTCAGGGACGATTAGTTTCTTAAGTACTCCTGCCTTCTTCATCTCCTTAAAGGTACAGCCATTCCAGCACTCCATGTCAGGTACGTCCTTACCCTCAGGCATGTAACTGATTGCATGAGTGACTCCACACGGCTCATACCAGTGGGTATTGGTTCCAAATCTTCCTGTAACCCAGTACAATGTAACGGACATGTATCTGTAATTGAGGACTATGCAGAGGGTATCTTGCTTACCCTGGTAAGCCTCCTTAACACTGGCATACTTGTTAACTACATCAGCCAACAGCATCTCATAGGACATTCTTACGATGTCCTCAAAGATTGCTTGTTCCATACGACGGAGTACTTGACCAGTCATTGTGATGTAAAAGCTCTATTTGTCCTTCAGAGCCACCTATATTTGTGTTACTTTTTTTGAATCAATTTTTTTTTCAAATAAAAATTGATAGAGTCAGTCACTGAATCTATCAAGCACATTCAGCCACTGAATCTATCATGTCAGTATCAGTCACTAACAGCACTATGGGGTCACATAAGCTAACATGCATCAACATACCATCAGAGTGTGTCAATGGTACTACAATCATGATAGATGGTACAGAATACCCTCTATCAAGCTTGTTAAAGAAACATGCTGAGTACTTCAGTACTAAACATCGTAAACAGGAGAAGAATAGAGAGCAGTATCAAAAACGTAAGGCAGCAAAGTCAGTCACTGATTAGTCAGAGTCAGAGTCATTGCCTCTCAACATTCTCTTCTGCAGTGCCTTGTACTTCTTCTCAGCCTTCTTGTATTCCTCTTCATCACGTTGACGTTCACGTTCCAGCTCTTTTTGCTTCTTAGTCTCTTCCTTCTCAAGGTGTTTAGCAATACGTTGTTGTATAGCTTCCTTGTTTTCAGTCACTTCATCCATCATCTTATCATAAGCACATTGAGTCTTCTCAGTCTTGTCTTGCCAGTAACGTACTTCAGCCAAATGTTCCCTACGTTGTCGTTCATCTTGCTCTTCATTGAAACGTTTCAGCATCTCAATCTCTCTCTTGTCACGTTCACGGTCTGCCTTCATCTTCTGTACATTGCACTCATAGTGCTGCATCTTCTTCTCCATTTCAGGTACTGTACCATAGGGTAAGTCAATAGTGGTTTGTAGCTCATTGATAGTAGCCTGTAACTGGTCAATCTTCTCTTTAGCAATCTCCATCTCCATCACGTACCTCTTCTTCAGCTCATTCAGCTCTATCTTCATAGTGATAGTCTCAGCACCCTTAATGAGTACATCCTTCTTGATAGCAATCCAGTCATAGAGTGATACAGCCTTCATGATTCCCTCAAGATACATCTGATGATACTCAATGTTAGCCTCTACTTTGAGGTATTCACTGTATCCCTTAGCATCATTCTTCCAAAAACAAGGCTTCATACCAAACCAGTACTCATGGTCATCATACATGTGTGAGTGTATCACCATAATCTTACCAGCTTTGGAGGCTGCCCATTGTGCAATAGGGGTAACATTGCTGTGAGCCCAGTCACGTAGCAGCAGTTGTCCCATGTCAGCTATGTGCTTAGCTTGTATATGTCCCATATAGGCATCCTTACGCATTTCAGTCTTGCAAAACTCACAGCAGATAGTTGAGGGAGGCATTGTTCTTCTACCAATGCTGTAGACATTTTTCTGGTCTAAAAAACGCATCAATTTTTTTGGAGGTCTAAAAATGCCGGGGTCTTTTCAGTCCCTGAAAGTCTCAAAGTCCATAGGTCTAAAAAGGGTCTGATTCTAATGTAAAACGATTTAGACCGTAAAACGTAAAAAAGGCCTCAAAGGAGTCGTCTTATCCTATTAGAAAATGAGAGGTCTAAAAGGGGGGTTTTTGTCCCGTAAACGGCTTGTCCCACAAAGTGCTAAAAGTGCTTCAAATGAGTCGTCTTATTGTATTAGAAAAAAAGAGGTCGGTTGTATTAGAAAAAGTGACCCTTCTTGATACAGTTTCTAATACAATAAGACGAGTAAAAACAGAGGTCTAAAAAAGTAGGTGTTCTACGACACCTTTTTCATACCCCCTTATCCAAATTGAAAAAGTTAGGAAGTTACTTGTACTTTTTTTTCTAAAACTTTTTTAAAAACTTTTTGGTGAATTGGTTTCCTAAAACTTTCAAATGTTGGAGGGGGGTATGAAAAAGGTGTCGTAGAAACCACTTATTTTTAGACCTGCACTTTTAGTCGTCTTATTACATTAGAAAGCACTCTGACAACACCCCCTTTTTTAATACAACCGACCGTTTTTTCTCTAATACAATAAGACGACTCATTTGAATCACTTTTAGCACTTTGTATTACAAGAAAGGTCTAACGCTCTTTCAGTCACTGACTCACATTCAGCAACTGATTCCACCATTCTCCTTCCACATCTGGTAATATGTATACGTGACAAGTTGCTCTAACTCGTGTAAAAGTACATCATACAGTATGTCAGACTCATGACTGAAGATGGGCATACCCTCATGGGCATTGAGATGAATGTCAACAGCCCTGTCACGGTCATACTCATCTATCAGTCGTTCAATCTCAGCAGGAGACATGAGGTCAACAGCATCTCTTGCGTGTCCCCCATCAAGACCATCCGTTGACCACTCAAAGTTCTCTGCAGTTATCACTTCACCCTCCAGCTCAAGCTGTTCAACATCCTCAAAGACGTAGTGTGCCAAGTTCATAGCAACTTCAGTGACTGATTGTCCAATGTCTGTAGCGTACTGCATTCTCTCGTTGTTTAGTGACTTCTTTCAAAATCTCTGGTCTTTACTATTACAATTTTTTCAAATCAATTTTTATTTCATCATTTCACATTCAGTCACTGACTCTGTCAATTTTTAGACTATACCTAAAGGGTCTCAACATACCCATTACAAATGGCTGATGAGACACAACAACTAACACAACGACAACTATGGCATAAGAAGTACTATCAATCCAATCGTGAGAAGCTCATTGAGTACCAACTGGAGTGGCACAATGCTAACCGTGAAGAGCGATTGAAGTACCAACGGGAGTACAACAAGAAGTACTACCAAGCCAATCGTGAGCGCAATCATAAGGCTGAGAAGATAGAGAAGATGATGATGTCAGTCACTGAAACTGTCAATGCCTCCGCTTCTTCTTTGAAGTCCCCGAAGGCTGAGAAGGCGGTAGCAGCTGTTCCGTCACAATGGGAGATTCCTCCTGATGCAAAACCATGGACGTTTGTGGAGCCTCCGTCTCTAAAGCGACAGGTACACAGGCCTCTGAAGAAGAAGCCAACGTTTCAGTTTGTAAAGGGACAGTTTGAGCTGTCATTTGATTAGGAGACCAGTAAGAAGCTATTGTCGCTATAGGCCACGGAGCAGAGGAAGCTAACCACCGTATCATACTACTAAGTAGATGGGCAAGTTTGGCGGTTCCTCATGGGGTAAACGCAAAGTCTATAAGAGTTTGTTCTCAGAGCCTGAAGAAGAGCTGTATTTTGAGACAGACCCACTGAAAGCCTATAACTTCTGGGGATTCAGCAAGGGTGGCTGGGTGGAGCCTTTCGGTCGTGTGATACCGTTCCTGAATGACAAGCAAGAAAACCTAACGGCAGGAGGTGTTATCAAGTGGAAGGAGGGAGAGTACCATCCCTTCAAGAATAGCCTGACACATGATAACAAGCCAGTGTTGCTGGAGATTGGCTCCATTGTAGTACCGAAACCAGTGATGAGCTTGTTTCATGAGTACGAGCGACTCTACGGCAAAGTGCGACAGCCAATGATAACTGACAAGTCTAAGTTGGCTCCCGTCATTGTGATGCCTGAAGAGGCCATTGTACCAGCAAAGTATGCTAAGCCATTCAAGGCATTCCTAAAGAGCCACGGTGTTACCCTACCGCTACCAAAGGACAAGTACTTTTAATGTAGCGCATAGGTAAATGGTGTTAGTCCAAATCTACGTACCACAGGCTCTCAACAATAGCTACATCAATGTCCCGTTGTATGGTACTTATGACGTTAGTCTTGTTGGTATCCAGTATCATGATAACCCATCATTAGGACGACCTATGGAGATTCAGTCTGACATCTTACGGGTTATCAACTCTTCCTCGCCTTACCTCATGTTCATCAATGCTGCTCATACAAACATAGCCAGTGGTTCAGACTCAGGGCGTATGATTAGCATCCCTAACTGCGACTTCAACGGCAAAGTACTCATCAACCTGATTGATAAGACTACGGGCGTAGAACCCGCTGGTATGCAGTACCTCCTTATCTCATTAGAAGTTGTCAAGAAATAAGCTCTTCTATAGGTAAATGTACCGTAAACAAGCCAATGCACGTAGCTTAGCTACTGGTGGTGTCAATCATGTACAGCTGGACGCAAAGCCTACGGTTCCCGCTCCTCAACCCCTCCATCCTCTTCAACCGACCCCTGGCCGTCCGACCGAGGAGTCGGTCTTTCATCAACCTAAGTCCGAGAAGCGCAAGAAGAAGTTTCAACGTGGATAGAAACACCCTAAAGGGTTCGTATCCTACGGACACATTACTGCATAGCTCTAAAAATAAAATGTTATGGCTATTCAAACAATGTCCTCATACATCGCAACAGGTTCCAACCCCCAGTATGTGCTCCCGTTCCAAATGGACGCTGTCCCCTCCTCTTTCAAGTCCAATTTGGCTCCTCGTCCCATCAACTGCACCTTGCAGACGGTGAATGTCCCTGCTACCAGTGGTAACGCCTCCCTCGGTACTACGACGACCATTCAAGTCCCCTTGGGTCAGGCTGCCTACATTGTTAACCCTTACCTCCGCTTCAGAGTCACCTACACTTCTGGTGTAGCTGACACTACGGGTATTGCCTTCAAGGGTGCATCAAAATCAGCTTTTGCTCTGATTTCAAGCTACCAGACCAGCATCAACTCCACGTTGGTGGACAACATCCAAAACTTCGCCTTTACGGCTGACCAGTTGTTGAATCACTCGTCTTCACGTGAGTGGTTGTCAGCTGATGGTTCCATTTTGATGAATGGTGCTACTGACATTGGTACGGTTGCGGTCGGGTCTCAGTCTGAGACGTACTGCTTACCTCTGTTGGGTATGCTTGGCTCCCAACAAGCATTCCCCGCATGGGCAGTGAATGGCGTGTTGCAAATCAACTGCAACTGGGCACAGACCTTGCCTCAGGCATACAAGTACGTCCTTGGTGGTGGTGGTTCATTGGCTATTGCCATCAGTGAAATCGCCTTTGTCTATGACCGTGTGGCTGTAGAGGGTGACTTCATCGCTAAGATGAAGCAAGATATGGCTCAAAGTGGTGCTAAGTACTGCTACGGCTTCACCAACTACCAATCAGTTGCTCAAGTCTCAGCTAACGGTCAGGCTACCATCAACACTGGTCTAAACGTGTCCTCATTGCGTGG
>OCVQ010001871.1_pt1 | contig 15008 bp, 12 predicted proteins | sample 1539061 | NCBI WGS metagenome assembly OCVQ01 (sample SAMEA3355526, study PRJEB22509) | marine metagenome | biome: marine; feature: river plume; material: water | place: USA | collected 2010-08-08 | depth 0.5 m | reverse complement strand
GTTATGAGCCCGACGAGCTACCAACTGCTCCACCCCGCAATATATCTTGAAACGTCTTGTTTTCTGTATTGGGACTACAAAGATACGAACTTTTTTGGGTTCTGCAAGTAGCACTAGGTAAAAAATAATTAGCGGACGGTAGGGCCTGGGCCGAATTCTTTTTCGGAAGCGAGGAAGCTGAGCTGACCTTCTTCGTTTTCAGCCATTAAGATCATGCCTTGTGATTCGATACCGCGGATTTTTCTAGGTTCGAGGTTCAAAAGAATGAGGACTGTTTTGCCAATGATGTCTTCGGGGGCGTAGTGTTCGGCAATGCCAGAGACAATTGTACGCTGATCTATGCCGGTATCAACGGTGAGTTGGAGTAGTTTGTCTGCTTTTTCAACTTTTTGAGCGGCAAGAATGGTACCCATACGAAGGTCCATTTTAGTGAAATCGTCGAAGGCGATGGCGTCTTTCATAGGGGGGAATTTACTTTGGGTGGCTGCTGTGGCCTTTAATTTATTGACTTCTGTTTCTACAAGAGCGTCTTCAATTTTAGCGAAAAGAATTTGTACTTCGCCAATTTGGTGACCTGCTTGCAACAGGTCGGTGCGGCCGAGGTCTGAGTACTGCGTCCAAGAAGAATTGAGCATTTTGGCGAGTTTGTCAGCGGTTGCCGGCAAGAAAAGTTGACACGCAATTTGCAGGTTGGCAGTGATTTGCAAGGCAAGGTGCATAATGGTCTGAACCCGCTCTGGGTCGGTTTTAATGAGTTTCCAGGGCTCGTTGTCAGCTAAATATTTGTTGCCGATGCGTGCCAACTGCATCATTTCTGTCTGCGCCTCGCGCAATTTGTAAGCGTATGCTAATTTGGATATGCGTGTGGGTATCTCTTGAATTTGAGCAATAATGTGTTGGTCTTCTTCGGTGAACTGACCAGCCGCGGGTACTTGACCCTCATAGTATTTATTGGTGAGCACCAAAGTGCGGTTGACGAAGTTGCCCATGATATCGGCGAGCTCAGAGTTGACGCGCGTTTGGAATTCTTTCCAGGTAAATTCTGAATCTTTAGTTTCTGGGGCAATTGCGATAAGTACGTATTTGAGCTCATCGATTTTATCCGGATAGCTTTCGAGGTATTCATGGAGCCAAACTGCCCAGTTTCTGGAGGTGGAGAATTTGTCGCCCTCGAGGTTCAGGAATTCGTAGGCTGGAACGTTGTCTGGCAAGATGAAATCACCGTGGTTTTTGAGTAAAATCGGGAAGATGATGGCATGAAACACGATGTTGTCTTTGCCGATAAAGTGGACCAACTTGCGGTCTTGGGCTTTGGATTTGAGCCAGTATTGCTCCCAATCTTTGCCGTTATCAAGCGCCCATTGTTTGGTAGCCGAAATATAGCCGATAGGAGCGTCTAGCCAAACGTAGAGTACTTTGCCTTCTGCATTCGGAAGCGGCACTTTTACGCCCCAATCGAGGTCGCGTGTCATGGCGCGGGGGCGCAGGCCACCATTGATCCAAGACATGCATTGGCCAATGACTTGATTGCGCCATTCTTTGGGCTCGTGTTGTTTTTGACCATCTAAAATGCCATCTTGAATCCATTCCTTGAGCCAGGTCTCGTGCTGATCCATGGGTAAGTACCAATGAGAGGTGCTTTTGAGAATGGGCTTACTTCCACTGAGTGTAGAAACAGGATTGATGAGGTCTGTGGGGCTGAGGTCTGAACCGCATTTTTCGCATTGGTCGCCGTAGGCGCTGGGGTTGCTGCATTTTGGGCATTGGCCGGTAATGTAGCGATCTGCTAAAAATTGTTGGTATTGTTCGTCAAAGTATTGTTCAGAAATCTCTTCGGTAAACTGCCCTTGGTCATAAAGGCGTTTGAAGAAGTCAGCTGAAGTTTGGTGGTGCAACTCACTAGAGGTGCGGTGAAAGATGTCAAAGCTAATTTGAAAGTCTTGAAAAGCATTTCTGATGATGCCATCGTATTTGTCTACGATGTCTTTAGGGCTAAGCCCTTCTTTCTTGGCACGCAATGTAATGGCTGCGCCGTGTTCGTCGGCGCCGCAAATGAAGGCGACGTCGTGGTTATTCATGCGTAAAAAACGAACAAAAATATCGGCAGGTAAATAAACGCCGGCGACATGCCCTAAATGAAGGGGGCCGTTGGCATAAGGAAGTGCTGCCGTAACTGTATACGATGCTTTTGACATACCACAAAGATAGCAAATAAAAAAGGGACGGTTGCCCGTCCCTTTCATGTTCAAAGTGAGTTGAACTTATTTTTTCACAACATTGAATTGTGCAGTTTTACCGTTTTCAAGTGTAACGTTGAAAATGTAAAGACCTGAAGTCAAGCCTGCGATATTCACGTTATCTTGACCAGCAGCAAGGTTCAATGAAGCAGCCATAGCTACTTTACCTGCTACGTCAGTAACTGTCAATTGAGCTGTTCCTTCACCTTCGATAGCAACAGTAACTACGTCGTTAGCTGGGTTAGGGAAAGCCTTACCTGCAACAGTAGTTAATTCTGCAACGTTTACATCGTTGTCAGCAACACCGATAGCAACTGAGCTAGGGATATCTGATCCAAAGCCAGCTGCATACCAAGTACCATCACTTTCGTTTGGAGCCATTGGCTGAAGGTAGTAAGCTTCGTTCCAAGTAAGGTTGGTGCCATTTTCATGACCCATGTAAAGGTTGAGGTTTACTGTTTGTACACAAGCTAAATAGCGTTGGTTGTCTTCTAAAGCAACTGGTGTTGTGTATGCACCGAAAACAGTTTGACCTTGAAGATCGTCTGGATAGTAGTAAAAACCGTTAGCTACTTCTGTGAGCGTGTTAAATGCAAGGTTTGCATCGTTAAGATCTGTAAAAGGATCTTCCCACTTGTAAAGGTAGAGTGCCATTTCTTCACCAGTAAGCAATACACCTGATGCAGCAGAAGTTGTAGCTGAGAAATAGATACCTGTTGCTTTGAGGCGGCTTGCGTTGGCGTTGTCAAGAACTTGACAAGCAGAGTAAGTTTGGTTGTTTGTACCTGGACGGTAGTAGTTACCACCTGTAGGGCTACCAGTTGTTGGGTCTGCTTGTGCGTAGCTGAACATAGAGTCAGTAACGGTGAATGTAGATACAAGTGTGTTGTCTGCTACATAATCATCGGCAACAGCCAAACCTACTGTATAAGTTAAGGTGTAAGTGCCAGCAGGGTAAGAAGCCAAAGAGAAGTTTGGCAAGTTGTTGGCAGCACTTGGGTCTACGTCTACAGAGTCGCCAGCGGCAACAGCCATGTTAGAAACGGTGTTGTCATAAACAGTTGCTCCTGATGGATTGGTAATTTTGGCATTCAAAGACATCGTTTGTGGTTGGTTTCCGTAGTTGTAAACGCGTGCACCGAGGTCAAAATTGAATTCTGTTCCGTTTTGAGCCAATTGAGAAGGAATCATGCCTTGACGTGGCAAAAGCGCCGCATTGGCAGAAATACCACCGTCGTTAGGGAATAAACCTGTTTTGTTGCCCAAGAACATCACTACAGGGCCATTAGCCATTGTAGAGATGAGGTTCAGACCGTCTGTAAGGTCGAGCATGACAACTGGAATAGTTACGTTGGCACCTTGTGCACCAGCACCCATCGCAATAACTTCTCCTGGGTTGCGGTTAACGATGATGACACCAACAGCACCTGCGTTTTGTGCGTTCAATGCTTTCACACCAAACTCACAGGTATTGCGGAAGATAACTGCAATTTTACCAGTTAGGTCGTTGATTAATGGGTTACAGCCCTCTGCAGAAATAGGGTTCCCTTGCGCGTTGGTTCCGGTAGAACCGTCGTCTACAATTTTGAGGGTATCCTGAACAAAAGTTCCTGGGATGTTAAAGTCAGGAGTTCCCCAACCGCTTCCTGGATCAGCCCAAGTGTGGGTGTAGTTGGCGACAATGCTTTGAGGTGAGATACCCGCAGCGATCACCTGTGCGTAAGTTGTAGCAGAAAGTACAACAGCACTAATGGTAAGTAAAAGTTTTTTCATAGTTGATTTTTTAGATTTGCCTTAAAATTAAGCAATTTTAAATAATTACAAAAATTCAATGAATATTTACGCAAAAAGGGCGCCTAAGCGCCCTTTTTCGATGAAAATATGCTCAAATTATTTGAACCAAATAATCAGATAGTAAAATATGGCGGCGAGTAATCCACTCACTGGTATGGTCAATATCCACGCCCAAAGTAAGTTAATGGTGACGCCCCAACGCACCGCACTCAAACGCTTGGTAGCACCTACGCCAATAATTGAACCAGTGATGGTGTGGGTTGTCGAAACCGGGATTCCAAACTGAGATACCGTAAACAGGGTCAGTGCCCCCGCCGTTTCGGCGCAAACACCTTCCAGCGGTGTCACCTTGGTGATCTTAGTTCCCATTGTTTTGACAATCTTCCAGCCACCCATCAAGGTTCCTAATCCGATCATCAAGTAGCAACCGAAAGATACCCAAAAAGGCATCGTATCAGAATGCACTTTTGTTTTGATTTTATGTCCTTCGCGCAATTCGCCTGTTGACCCATCTATGTACGCTCCAAAAATACTTGCGTACTTGTAAGTGGTGTCAATGGTTTTATCCAAGAAAATGGTGTCATTGGTTTTGGCATCGCACAGCGCATCGCCAAAAGTGAAGATTTCGATCTTGTGCATTTCGTCATCAATTGCATTAAAAGATGGCGCGCCTTGAACAGTTGCAAGGGCCTTACCGTCTTCAGTATAAAGAGCGGTACCTGTTGCTGCATCAATGACCTCTTTGTGATCGATGAAATAAACTTGGCCATTGACCTCCGCTACTTCTGGCTTGAATTTATGCTTCTTGCCATCGGCATCGTCAAATTCAATCTGCATGAGTTCAGTAATGCGCAAATCTTTTGGTACTGGATTTTCTAGTTTTCCTTGTTTACCCATATTACCGTAGACTAATAGTGCCGCACAAATAATACCCATCACTTTCTGGGAGTCTGCACCGCCGTGTCCTAAGGAAAACGCTGCTGACGAAAGTAATTGAAGCTTTTTATGCATGTTGGCCTCTTTCACGGCTGAAGGTTTTTTAGCTCCGTAAGCGAGTTCAAACCAAATGTATACGAGAATGAATACAGCGATCATGCCAATCACGATGTACATCATGATAGGTTTCATATCAATGAATTCAATCATGTACTCCATGACTCCGATAGTGACCCCTGATAAAAGCAGGATGACGAGCATTTTTTTCCAAAAGGAGCGTGAAATCGTTACTACTGCAATCAGATAGGCAATGAAACCACCAATAATTGGAGCCAAGAATATAAACAGGACAACCTTCAATATTTCACCGCTTTCAATCACACCAAAACCTGCGTGGGCAACGGCTGCCCCAGCAAACCCGCCAATCAGCGTATGTGAAGAAGAAGAAGGAATTCCTAACCACCAAGTTAGTAAGTTCCAAAAGGTAGCTGCAAGAAGACCTGCTAGGATTACCCACAGGTCAATTGCATTGTTGTCAACGGTTTTGGCTACTGTGTTACCAACGCTCATGTCAAAAACCCAAAACGCAATGACATTAAACAAGGCTGCCCAAAGAACTGCCTGAAATGGCGTAAGGACTTTTGTTGAAACTACAGTTGCAATGGAGTTTGCGGCGTCGTGAAAACCATTGACAAGGTCAAAGAGTAACGCAATGCCGATTACGATTAATAATAAAGTAAACATTTGTTTGGCTTTAAATGATGTCGCCTAATGATTAGGCGTATTTAACAACTATCGATTCGATCACGTTACCAGCATCTTCACATTTGTCTGTAGCGGTTTCCATGACCATATACAATTCGCGACGCTTGATCAATTCTTTTGCATCGACATCAGAATTGAACAATTGCTCAATGCTCATGTCAAAAATGTTATCGGCGTTGTTTTCAATGCTGTTGATTTTGATCACACACTCAATGATTTTTTGGGTGTTCTTGAGGTTGCGCAATTCCATAACTGCTGCTTTTACAGCAACAACTGCATCATTGATGGCCGCAGCTGTTTTTTGGATACCCTGATCAGAAATAGGATCAATTTTATAGAAGTTGATTTTTTTCCCGGAAGCGTAAATGTAATCAGCGATGTCGTCTAGTGCAGAGGCCAAGGCGTGAATGTCTTCGCGATCAAAGGGCGTGATAAAGTTCTTACCCAACTCAATGAATATTTGATGAGTAATGTTATCATTCTGATGTTCGATGTCGCGCATCTCTTCGATGAGCGCAGCACGCTTGTTGAAATCAGATTCGTGCACCACTTGTTGAAGCTTTTGTGCAATGCGTTCGAGGTTATTACTCGCATCTTCAAATAAGGAGTAAAATACTTTGTCTTTCGGTAAAAAGTAACTTAAAATTCCAGCCATAATTATTGTTTTTTGAGCAAATGTATGTCTATCCCGAGTGTTTGAGAAAATGCGAACGGTTTGTTAACGTAAACATAACATTAGATTCTTTTGAAGCCAAGGAGTATTGAGCTTTTAGAGAACTTTATGGATATCATTTATAAATCTTATGTTACCAAATTGTCAACAAGATTATTTAAAAGTTAAATGAATGTAAATGATATGTTAACTCAATATGAAGGATATAATTTTGGCTTTGAAATAAAAAACACGACAAATGACAAATGTTTATTCTTTATTGCTCGTTTTCTTTTGCTCTTTTGGGCTCAATGCTCAGACGATAAGCGATACGACAAAAGCAAAATCGCTGGCTACGGCAAAAAAATGGTATGAAAGCGTTCAGATGCGCGGCTACATGCAGGTTCGCTACAATGGTCTTCTTCAGACTAATGAAGATTTAGAATGCGAACAGTGCGATAAAAGTTGGGGTGGCGATAACGACTTTTTTATCCGCCGTATGCGTTTGATTTTTTATGGTCAAGTAAGCCCCAGAGTTTATTTTTACATACAACCTGATTTTGCAAGCGCTCCATCTTCGAGTGCTATGCATTTCGGACAACTTCGTGATGCTTATTTTGATGTGGGCTTGGATGAGAAAAATGAATTTCGATTTAGAATTGGGCAATCAAAAGTTCCTTATGGCTTTGAAAACATGCAATCATCCCAAAATCGTTTGCCTTTGGATCGCGCCGATGCTTTAAATAGTGCAGTTACAAATGAGCGCGACCTCGGTGTTTTCTTCTATTGGGCTCCAGCAAAAACGAGAAAGTTATTCTCCTCATTGGTAAGCGAAGGATTAAAGGGATCAGGAGACTACGGTGTTTTAGGTATCGGAGTATACAACGGACAAACAGCTAATCGCCCGGAATTGAACCCGAATAAGCATGTTGTAGCGAGAGCTTCTTACCCAGTGCAGATCAAGAATCAGGTTATTGAGGCAGGCGTTCAGGCATATAAAGGTCAGTTTACACTTTTATCTACAACTTCAGGTGTAGGAACAGCAACAGATAAGTTATACGACGACGAGCGCATAGGAGCTACGTTTGTCTTGTATCCAAAACCATTCGGAATTCTAGCTGAATACAATATTGGTCGCGGGCCAGAATACGACAAATTGACCAATTCAATTATTGAAAGCCCATTAAAAGGCGGGTTTATTACAGCCAGCTATAAGCTAGATTTCAAGGGTCAGACTTTGATTCCGTTTAGCCGTTACCAATATTACGACGGCGGTAAAAAACACGAACTTGACGCCAGAAGTTACGAAGTAAAAGAACTTGAAATTGGCGCTGAATGGCAGCCTAACAAGAATTTTGAATTGGTAGTCATGTATACGATGTCTGCAAGACGCTTTGAGGATGCTGCGAACCCGACAAATTTCCAAAGAGGTAATTTACTGCGTATCCAAGCACAAGTTAATTTTTAAGCTTAGATCTTTATCACAATAAAAAGGGCGGCCGCAGGGCCGCCCTTTTTGTATGAAGTCACTTTTGCTTATTTCGCAGCCGCAAATTTGGCGGCAACAACGTCCCAGTTGATGACATTAAAAAACGCATTGATGTAATCTGGACGACGGTTTTGGTAGTTCAAATAGTAGGCGTGTTCCCAGACGTCGAGGCCGAGAATTGGGGTGCCGCTACAGCCTTCGCCCATGAGTGGATTGTCTTGGTTGGGTGTAGAGCAGATTTCTAAGGAGCCGTTTGTAACGCACAACCAAGCCCAACCTGAACCAAAGCGGGTAGTAGCCGCTTTTGCGAATTCGTCTTTGAATGTTTCAAATGAACCAAACGCTGCATCGATAGCTGCCGCAAGTTCTCCTGTTGGGTTGCCGCCGGCATTTGGACCCATTGTCTCCCAAAAAAGGTTGTGGTTCCAGAAACCACCTCCGTTGTTGCGCACGGCTGGTTTGTCTTTGCATACTTTTAGGATTTCTTCGATGGACATGTTTTCCATGTCAGTGCCTGCAATTGCGTTATTGAGGTTTGTTGTATACGCTTGATGGTGCTTGCTATGGTGGATTTCCATAGTGCGCGCATCGATGTGCGGTTCTAGTGCATCATAAGCGTAAGGTAAAGAGGGAAGTTCAAAAGCCATTTTGATCTTAGTTTAGAGTAAATAATGTGTTAATTGAGCTACAAAATTACAACAAAATTCACCACGCATTGTTCTTGGTGTATCTTTGTCGTATGAACCCAGAGCGCCCTATTTCCGATTGGCTACCTTTATCATTAAAGGAAGCAGAAAAAAGAGGCTGGGATGCCTTTGATGTCATCCTCATTTCCGGCGATGCCTACGTGGATCACCCTAGTTTCGGTACTGCAGTTATTGGCCGTATCATCGAAAGCGAAGGTTATCGCATCGGCATCGTTGCGCAACCCAATTGGAAAGACGACCTCCGCGACTTCAAAAAACTCGGGAAGCCCAAGTACTTTTTTGGCGTTACTGCTGGCTGCATGGACTCCATGGTCAATCACTACACCGCCAACAAGAGGCTGCGTTCCACAGACGCCTATACCCCCGGCGGACAAGCCGGTTTTAGGCCAGATTACGCAAGTATCGTGTATAGCAATATTCTCAAAGACTTATACCCAGATGTTCCAGTTTTACTAGGAGGCATTGAAGCTTCTTTGCGACGCGTTACCCACTACGATTACTGGAAAGACCAACTCATGCCGTCTATTTTGGTCGATTCTAAAGCAGATTTATTGGTCTATGGAATGGGCGAACAACCCTTGCGTACCTTACTTCGCTTATTGAAACGCGGCGTACCATTTGAACAGGCCAAGACGATCAATCAAGTGGCTTTTTTACAAGATGCCGACCGAGAACTCCCGAAAAATAAAAATTGGGAAACTGTTGAGCTTGCCAGTCATGAAGTGTGCTTAAAAGACAAACTCAAATACGCTGCTAATTTTAAAGTTGTGGAAGTAGAGTCCAATAAGTGGGCAGCGAATCGCATCACGCAGCAAGTTGGTGCACAAACGCTGGTCATCAATCCGCCGTTCAAAACCATGACTGAAAAGGAAATGGACGGTTCATATGACCTTCCTTACACGCGCTTGCCCCATCCGAAATACAAAAAGCGAGGTGCTATTCCGGCTTACGACATGATCAAATTCTCGGTCAATACGCATCGAGGTTGCTTCGGAGGTTGCAGTTTTTGTACCATCTCTGCGCACCAAGGTAAATTCATTGCATCGCGCAGTGAGCAATCGATCCTCAAAGAAGTCGAAGAACTCACCAAGCATCCAGAATTCAAAGGATACCTTTCTGATATCGGCGGCCCCTCGGCCAACATGTACCGCATGAAAGGCAAAGACGAAGCCATTTGCGCCAAATGTGTATCCCCAAGTTGCATCCACCCCGTTATTTGCCACAACCTGGATACCTCCCACAAGCAAATGACCGATCTCTACCGTAAAATCGATCAATTCCCAGGTGTCAAAAAAGCATTTGTGGGCTCAGGTATTCGCTATGATTTGTTAGTAGACGACTTCAATAAAAACAACGAAGACGGTAACCACGACGAATACATCGAGCAAGTCATTACGCGCCACGTATCAGGCCGCCTCAAAGTTGCGCCCGAACATACCTCAGACGCTACGCTCAAAATCATGCGCAAGCCCTCGTTTCAGTATTTCCACAAATTCAAAGAAAAATACGACCGCTTGTCTGCCAAGCATGGCCTCAAGCAACAACTCATCCCATATTTTATTTCCTCACACCCCGGTTGTGAAGAAATCGATATGGCCAATCTCGCGGCCGAAACCAAAGACATGGGTTTTCAGCTAGAGCAAGTGCAAGACTTTACGCCGACCCCCATGACCGTAGCAGAAGTTATCTACTACACAGGTGTTCATCCTTATACACTCAAGCCAGTCAATACCGTAAAGACTAGGGAAGAAAAACTCAATCAGAACCGCTACTTCTTTTGGTATAAAAAAGAAAACAAAGACTGGATTCGCCAACGTCTTCAAAAAGCGAAGCGCCCAGACCTCCTCGAAAAACTCCTCGATACACCCCAAGGGCAAGAAGCGGCTGTTCCCAAGTGGCTCGCTGACAAAAGAAAAAAGAGATAGTTATTGCAACTTTCTTCTAGTTTTGAGTAGTCATCCAACTTTTTGCTCAACTTTGCGTCTTAGAAACGGTTTCAATCCCAAATACATGAAAATTTCCAATATTCTCCCACTAGCGTGCATCTTCCCACTCACGCTATTTGCACAAGAACCTACAGAAGCAACAACAGAAGAGGAATACATTGAGCCAATTAGCACTTTTTCCTCTACACGCGTCGTAAACGGTCATTCGATTGAAACCCTCAGCAAAGGCACCTACGAATTCCGCATAGAGCACCGCTTTGGCGACCTCGCTGGCGTCAACGGAGGTGTGCAGCAAATGTTTGGCTTTGACAACTTATCTGATATGCGCATAGCGCTTGAATACGGCATCTCCGATCAACTCATGTTTGGCTTTGGCCGTTCTAAAGGTACAGGTGCGCCTTACCGTTCTTTGGTCGATGGTTTTATTAAATATAAAGTCATTGCTCAGGAGCCTAAAAAATCTCCAATCAGCATCACTGCTGTTGCGGGCTCGAGTTTCACCTACATGACTGCAGCACCAGACGAAGGGCTCGTAACGCACTTTCCAAAAGCAGTTCACAGACTCAATTATTTTGCACAAATTAATGTTGCGCATCATTTTGGCGACCGCGGAGCCTTACAAGTTTCTCCAACTTTGGTGCATCGCAATTATGTAGCCAGTACCGACGTCAATGATTTATTTGCTTTAGGGATTTCAGGTCGCATCCGACTCACTTCCCGTTTTGCATTGGTTGGTGAATACTACCATTGTTTCAATGGCTCACAGTTTAGACAAACGGGTTTCACCAATAGTGGCGCCCTTGCCTTGGAGTGGTTCACATTTGGCCACAACTTTACCATCAACCTCACCAACTCAGGAGGTATCGGCGAAACGCAATTTATTCCCTACACCACAGAACAATGGCAAAAAGGACAATTCAGGTTGGGCTTCACCGTTGGCAGGAAATTTGTGATTGAATAAACAAATCAATTAATAAAAGCACATGAAAACCCTCCGAATTTCTCTTTTTTCTATTTGTGCCCTCATTGTTTTGGGTGCATTTACTTATGTCCTATTAGATCACTACGAAGTCAGCAAAGATTTCTCTATTGAATTCAAAAGCAAAGATCCATCAGGTTCGTTCAAAATCATGGAAGGCGACATCGACTTCGATGAAAAAGACCTTGCGAGTTCAAATTTTGACTTTAAAATTGATGTCCGGTCTATTTCTACAGGAAACGGCATGATGACAAAAAAGGCGCAAACTCCAGAATGGTTTGATTCCGCGAAATACCCTTATGCTAAATTCAAGTCGACAAAAGTGGAAAAGAAAGAGGGTAGCACCTACAACATCATTGGTAATCTGACCATCAAAGGAATTACAAAAACCGTCACCGTTCCTGCCACCTACGTCAAGTCTGGAAGCAAGATCACCTTCAAAGGAACTTTCAATGTGAACCGCATAGATTTCAAGGTAGGCAAAAAGAGCGATGCCGTTCCAGACATCATGAAAGTCAATTTTGAAATCCCTGCACTTAGTAAATAAACATGAAAACAACGCTTTTTCTCCTTATTGTGCTCTTGACTACTTTCTCTTGTACCAGAGAAAAAGTGACGCCCATTGATCAACAATGCAACTCCACCATTTCTTTTTCCAATGATGTGATGCCTATTCTAGAGGCCAATTGCATCAGTTGTCACCAACCTGGAAATACTTCAGGAGGTTATGACCTCAGTTCCTACAGTGCCATTGCGGCAAATGCCAACGCCATTGTTGGCTCCATGAAAGCAAGTAGTTACCTACTCATGCCTTTGGGCGGCCCAGCGCTTCCAGATACTACGATTCAAAAAATTACCTGCTGGATCGAACAAGGAAAACAAGATAATTAATCAAGAATAGACCTCAAAAAAAATGAAGAAATGAAAAAACTCATCTTACCACTGTCATTATTTACCATAACGCTAAGTCTTCTTTCCTTTCGAAACGCAGATTTAAGCGGCTTTCAAGCTGCACCTACTGATGCAAATGGCCCTGCAGGGGGCAAAACAGGCGCGCCTGGCGAACAGAATTGCACGAGTTGCCATAGTGGTGCCACTCAAAATGGCGCAAGTGAGAACTTACTCATAATCAACAACGACCTCGGGTTTGGCATCACCCAGTATACCCCGGGTGCTACATATACCGTGAACCTTTCGATGGCTTCTAACCCGGCAAAAAAAGGATTCCAAGTAACCGCACTCAATGGTGCCAATGCGATGGCTGGAAATTTTGTTTCTGGCGCCAATACCCAACTCAAAACGGCTACAATCAGTGGCGGGCAGCGCAAATACGCAACCCACAAAAATACCTCTAATACCTCCGCAACCCAAACTTGGAACTGGACCTGGCAAGCACCTGCTGTTTCCGAGGGCCCTGTTACTTTCTATGTGGCAACCAATAAAGCCAATAACAATAACAATGACAACGGAGATGTCATTTACCTCTCGCAACACGTATTTTTGAATGATGACGCTAGTGTAGAAGAGGTAGCGGTAGATAATCATCATTTTTCAGTGGGGTATGCTCCTGAAAAAGAAGAAGTCGTGATTTCTTTTTCCACTTTATCAATAGAACCCACATCCTTCAATTTAGTGGATTTACAGGGCAAATCGGTTTGGTCTAAAAAACTTGAAAATTCAACAGTTGGCCAAAACAAACAATGGGTATCAGTACCGAAATATTTGCCAAACGGGATGTACGTTGTGCATTTCTTTATTGGAAACAAATCATTTTCGGCACCAATTAGTGTACAACATTAATTGAAAGATAAATTTTCGGCCTTTTCGGCATAAAAGCCCTTTTGACCGATGATCATTTTTTGGAGGCTGCTAAATGCAGCCTCTTTTTTTGCCTTTTGGTAGACATGTAAAAGGTACCAATTGGCCTCCTCACTGAAATTGCCAAATGGCACATTCTGTAACTTGACAAAACGACTTTCCGCTTGGTTATATTCGCTGAGGTTATAGAGGCACATCGCACCATAAAAGAGCGCGTTTGCATCATCGGGATAGGTGAGTAATATTTCGTCAAAAAGCAACAAGGCTAATTTATAATCTTGTCGTGCAAAATGCTCAATCGCTTTATTGAGGATGTTGATGTAGGGAATCTTGAGTTGTTGCTCACCATGTTCGTTCTCTGCGAAAGTTTGTGTCAAATCACCTTTTCTGTAATAACGGTAATCCAGCACTTTGAAATTCTTGATGAGAAGTTCTCGGCCCATTTTAACTTGTAATACCTGAGGTTTTTGTTGCCTGATTTCTACCGTCTGTGTCGGCATTTGTTGCATGCGCTCCAATACTTCAGCTTTTGTTGCAGGTGCTTCGTTACTCGGACTGAAATTCAATCTAACTTCAGTCGGGGTTATTCTTTCTGAAAGCGCAGCCGTTTTCATTTGTTGGATGTCGTCTTCGCGATGAATTTTTATTTGGATACTTTCTGCTTTGTGTTTTGCTGCCGATGTAGTTTGTTTCATTGGCATGGCAGGAATCAAGTACCAACCTAACAAAAGAGAAACAGCCAAAGCGCTGCCATAGAAAGCAAGTTTCTTTTTTTTTTGTTTTCTGTTATACTTTTGATCTAAGGCTTCAAATGTCTGCCAAGCGTCTTTATGTTGAAGATAGCCCTCAAATGCATCCATTGTAAAATCGTCACTGACAAATTGCTTTTCAATGAGGTGTTTTTCCTCTTGACTTTTGGTGTTCAGGTACTTTTTAAATAATGCTCTATTTGCTTTCATAGCTTTGTTTTTTTTCCATGAGCAACTTCAAATTGCGTTTGCCATTTTGGATATTGCTTTTCACTTCGTTATAGGAATATCTGGTTTGCTGTATGATTTGTTCGTAGCTCAACTGTTCGATGTAAAACAAGCGTATACAAGTTTGCTGTTGTTCTTTGAGTTGTGGCAAGGCCCATTCAAGTGTGGCCAGCAGCTCCTCGTTATCGTTGGTGAGTTCTCCTTCGGCTAAATAGGTGACTTGTTCATTGAGTTGCTCGACATCTCCGGGTTTGTTTTTTCTCAGGAATGCAAAGGCAATATTGCGCGCCACCGTATACAACCAGCCTTTGAAATAATCGATGTCGTGCTTGAGCAAGAGTGCGGGTAGTTTGGCAAAACACTCCATTGTCAGGTCTTCTGCGTCCATGGTTTGTTTGGTGTATTTGAGCAGTATACCATAAACAAGGTGCCCATAGCGTTTGTATAACTCGTCAATACAGGCAGCCCATTGATTTTCCTTAAACTCCTGAATCAATTGCTCGTCGTTTAAAGATTTCAAATAAGCCCTTCTGCCAAGTACCATCATGTTGCAAAGATGCCGAAAATACAAGGTTTCCACAAAAAACCTGTAAAAAATGCAACTTTTCAAATGCTTGATCGTTAGACCTCTGTGTTTCGACGCAATTATTTTTTTCAATTTTCTTTCAAAAAAGTATTGCCAAACCAAAAAGAGTACATATCTTTGCA
>OCVQ010001868.1_pt1 | contig 15028 bp, 18 predicted proteins | sample 1539061 | NCBI WGS metagenome assembly OCVQ01 (sample SAMEA3355526, study PRJEB22509) | marine metagenome | biome: marine; feature: river plume; material: water | place: USA | collected 2010-08-08 | depth 0.5 m | reverse complement strand
CAATTGCCTCAGGAACAGAATTTACAACTATCCCTGAACCATATTTCTCTGAAAATTTTGAAGTAGCATATGATTGTCAACCATTACTAAACAATGCTGTAATTGATAGATTAAGTACTGTTTTTCAAGATGTTGATTATTCAACGGGAGCATTAATTCCTACTAACATTGATTTATTATTGAGTGGAAACGCTAATAAAGCAGCTGTCCAAGATTCAAATTATACTCTAAAAAGACACACTAATCCTAGATATGATGGTTCAAGATCAACTTCTCAAAACCTAAACAAATGGACTCCCGGAGATACAGGAACATACGGTAAAACTCCAACAGTAGAATCTTTAAAAACATATATAGCTTATTGTGATACAATTGGAGGATATGCTCCTGAAAAAATGAACACTTCGGGCGTGCTTATTAAATATCTAATAAGTGAAGATGGAGATTTAATTTCTCCAAATACAAATGAAGCCGTTTTAGGATTAACTCAAGGAACATTTGTGAGTGGAGAGCAAGTCAAACTAAAATCATTAAGTAATAACTCTACAAACTCATCAGTTAATAAAACTATTTTTAGAGGGGGGTCTCGAATTGAACCTATCTTAACCAACCAGATAGGACATCCGGATACTACAACAATGTCATTTGCTGAAACTATAAACTTTACAGATGATAATCCTTATAGCTCAGAAACAGTTCTTGATTTTACAGCCACTTTACAAAATAATGTCTCGGTAACCACTGTAGGGGTTCAAAATTGGACTGGGATATCTATGAACACTGTAATCACCTCAGGGAGTAATGCAATTAATGGTGAAGTAACTAATGGTATAAGCTGGTACTCAGCATCCGCGGAGTTAGTAGCTGAAAATATTGATTTAGTATTCCAGATAGATTTAGATATCAAAAATAACAATTCATTCTCAACTCCTTCAACTGGAGATATTGTAATTAATTCAACTGCTTATTCTAGATTAATTAGAAATAGAGGAGGGTCTATTGACCAAATGGGAGAAACAGGGTACGTAAATGGGAGTGGAAATATTAATGGAGGAACTGAAGGAAAAATTACTCAAATTATAACTGTTCCAAAAAATCAAATTCAAGAAGGAGACAAATTCCAAATTCAAATGATGACAGGTCATCCAAATGTAGGATATCTCTCAACCAGTACATTTAAAATTTCACAAAACCCACTCCCAACCCCTCCTATATCTTGTTCTGGATTATTTTTCCAATTAAATTCCCCAGGATATGAAAGTGCTATTTTAACAACTAGTTCTGCTCTACTCCAATATTATAATAATCAAACAACTCACCAATCAAATATAGATGGATCTGGTTTTAATCCTATTACTTTACCCTTTACTATTGAAGTTGGAGATGAATTTAGATTTGAAGGAGATGAAACAAAAACTTTTATGGTAAATAATGTATATTATACAACTATTCCCCCAACCACATATTTAACAATTGTACTAGACCAACAAATATCAGGATCAGGTATAAACCTTGATCAATTCTTACTAAGAAGATATGTTGATACTCCTGGAGCAATGATATTGAATGGTTTAAAACCTTCTGGATTTGATGAACCATATCTAATTACCCCACAATATGTTAGTGACCAACTTAATCAAAACATAGATAATTACATTACAGACTTTACACAAAAAGGTTTGCTTTAATAATATTTATTAATATAATATATTTATAATAAAATAAAACATGGGATATTTAAATAACCAAGTAGTAACAGTTGATGCTATTTTAACAACAAAGGGTAGAGAGCTATTGGCAAAAAATGATGGTTCTTTTAGAATTACACAATTTGCTTTAGCAGATGATGAAATTGATTATACTTTATATAATCCATCCCACCCATCAGGTTCTTCATTTTATGGTGAAGCTATCCAAAATATGCCCCTATTAGAGGCATTTCCTCAAGAAACTCAAATTATGAAATACAAATTAGCTACTCTACCTCGTGGAACAGCTAAATTACCAGTACTTGATTTAGGATACACAGCAATTACTTTACAACAAGGGGCAGCACTTTCAATTACTCCACAAACATTAAGTTATCTAGGCAATGCTCAAACATATGAAACTAGTGGATACACAGCTACTATTTCAGATGTAAGATTAATGAGTACCTATACTGGAGTAGGAATCAACTCAGATGCTGCAAATACAGCCAATGTAAATGCTACTACTACTTTAGGTACAAATGTATCCAAAACAATTATTGGCACTCAGTTCAACCTAAGAGCAACAACAGTAAATACCTTATTTGGAAATAATACCCAACTATCAGCTACATTAACTGTAGTAGGATTAGATAGTGGAGCTAGATTAACTATTCCAATTACTATTAATCAAACCCAATAAAAAATAAATAATGAGCTTTAAAAGATTAGATGCCGAAGATTTCGTAGTAAGTAGTGATTCAATCACAGCTACTCTTTGGTCAACTGGAAACCCAACACTAACCTCATTTTACACTTCATCTGTACAAGAAGCTGGTTCATCTGGGAATTTTTATCTTAGTGTTTACCAAACCGCTTCAACTGATGCCAATACTGCTGTGCAGTTTGATATAGTATATTGTGATGTTGAAGGAAGTGGAAGCACTTTATATAATAGTGCTGTGAATGGTAAATCTCCAACTACATCAATGTATGGCCAGTATCGCTCATTGATTTTAGAAGATGAAAATGCTTCTTTTATTTTTGGAACTGATACAAACGTGATAACAGGAGACCATTTTTGGGTACTATCTGTTGAACGAGCTCGTTATAAAGAATCATTATTCCCCGGCTCTTTAAACTTAACCCTTTCAGGATCAGGTGGATCTATTCAATTGACAGATAATTCAAATGATATAGCAGTAAACACATTTATAGGATCATCTAGAGTATTCCAATTAGTATCAGGATCAAATGGGTCAGCAATTACAGGAGGAGGATATGTGGCTGGATCAGGCTCATATGGTTTAGTATTTCCTGATTTAGGAACTATTCTTTTAAACCCATACGCAATTTCACAATCTATTGGAGTAGTGGCTGAAAGAAATTATAATACTGATGATTTTAATAATAGAACACTTTATAATGCTTTAGTATTAGGAGAAAGCTTTAGTCTAAATTCCCAAGAAACAATTACTTCAGATTATATTTTTATTAGAGCTAGAAATAGTGAATTTAATTATACTGAAAACCCAACCTTTATTTCTGGATCAACGGGGGAAGTAATTTATTCTGAATTCATTAATAGTCCTCAAACATATATCACAACAGTAGGGATGTATAATGATTCAAATGAATTACTAGCCGTAGCTAAACTTTCAAGACCATTAATTAAAGACTTCACAAAAGAAGCCCTTGTTAGAGTTAAACTAGATTTTTAAGAATGAATGAGCGTCTTCAAACCATTCATAACTTCAGACGTTGTAGTCTCACCATTCAAAGTAAATAAAACTTTTACATTTGGAAGTACTGCTGCATTAACAGGATCAGGAATAGATCTATTTATTGGTGAGAATACTAATCCATCCCTTTGGGTATCTGGTTCAACAACAACTGGATATATATCTCAACAAGATTCATTTTTAGTATATCGCTCTATTAGAGAATTATATTATTATAATTATCTTTTAGACGATGATGGATCCCCAGCAGCTACTGCTTCTTTTAATACAGATGGAACTATAACAGGTCCTACCTATACTCCAAATGCATATAACTATTTGACTAATACTCTTTTAGCTAGTAGATACTTTCCAACAGGTTCAAATGAAACAATAGGAGTAATTTCAATTCCATCAAATCTATTCGGTGAATATATAAAACCTGGAAGTTTTTATTTAGCTGTAAGTGGAGGTAGTTCTATAAATGACTATGTAGAAGATGATTATATAGATGATTATTTTACAAATCTTTCATCCACAACAGTAGTTTTACATGATGATGGAGAAGGTAATATCATATCTAATAATGAAAAAGTAGGAGATATTATATATGAACATGGGATGATTATCCTAACCAGTGATGGTATTCCTGGACAAGATGGATATGGATATGTTAATTATGGATCTACAACATATGGGGCAGGAGATGAATTGTTTATTTTAGATATTATAAACTCTCCATATTTAGTTTGCTCATTTGAAAGTACTATAACAATACATGAATCTCAATATAAATGTACTATTAGAGAAAACGAATTTAACTTCTCCCAAAACCCAACACTAATTTCAGGAAGCTCAAATAGTGGAGTAATATATGATTATGCTACTGGATCATATTTTAATCCTTATATTACTACAATTGGGTTATATAACAACGATAAAGAATTAATAGCAGTAGCAAAACTATCCCAACCCTTACCATTATCATCAGTTACAGATACTACTGTAATGGTAAATCTAGATTTATAATCATGAATTGGATATATAAAAAAGAAGAAATTGAGGATATTTCTCAATTTCCTGATAACACATACGGGTTTATTTATAAAATAACCCATTTTCCAACCAATAAATCATATATTGGAAAAAAGGTTTTATTTCATAATAAAAAAATAAAATTAACCAAAAAAGAATTAGCATTGTATGAAGGTGTATCTGGGAGAAGACCATCATATAAATTAGCTATAGTAGAATCTGATTGGAAAAAATATTGGGGATCAAATAAACCATTACAAGAACTTGTAAAATCTGAACCTATAGAAAATTTTAAAAAAGAAATTTTATTATTTTGTTCAAGTAAAAAATTATTAACCTATTTTGAAACCCAAACTCTATTTGTTTATAGAGTATTAGAAGAACCAGATTTATATTTTAATGATAATATTTTAGGAAAGTTTTATAGAAAAGATTTTGATATTTAAAACCGGTTTCGTAAATTAAGGGTTATGACAAATGAACTATTAGTAAACTTAGTAGATTCTGTTTTAGGAGAAGGAAAACGTACCGCTAGAGGTAATAAAGCATATCATTGTCCTTTTTGCCATCATCATAAGTTAAAGCTTGAAGTAAATTTTACTGAAAACAAAGAAGGAAATAATCCTTGGCAATGTTGGGTATGTGGTAAAAAAGGTAAAAAAATAAGATCTTTATTTAAACAAATCCAAGTATCACCTGAAATATTATCCCAACTAAGACCTTTAGTAAAGTCTGGTAGTGAAGTTGAAGAAGTAATAATATCAAATATTGTTGAACTTCCTCAAGAATATAAACAATTTGATGATAGTATCATTTCAAGACATGCTTTAGCTTATTTAAAAAAGCGTAATGTTAAAAAAAGTGACATTATAAAATATAATATAGGTTATTGTGAAAATGGATTATATTCTAACATGATTATAATCCCCTCATATAATGAAAAAGGCCAATTAAACTATTTTACAGCCCGTTCATTTCAAGAAGACCCATTCATAAAATATAGAAACCCAGATGTTTCAAGAGATATAATTCCATTTGAACTGTTTATAAATTGGGATTTACCAATTATATTATGTGAAGGTCCGTTTGATGCTATTGCTATAAAAAGAAATGTTATACCTCTTTTTGGCAAAAACATCCAATCCAGTTTAATGAAAAAAATAGTTACCTCAAAGGTACAAAAAATATATATTGCTTTAGATAATGATGCTATTCAAAAATCATTAGAATTCTGTGAATTACTTTTAAATGAAGGTAAGGAAGTATATTTAGTAGAATTAAAAGGGAAAGACCCAAGTGAAATGGGATTTGAACATTTCACCAAACTAATCCAAAAAACTCCTCCACTTACCAACTATAAACTAATGGAGAAAAAATTCCAATTAATATGAAAAAAAGGAATATTAAAAAATCCTATGATAGGATCCTAGAAATCTCAGAAGATGCACAACAAATCACCCTCCCCGATTCTAGGTATTATCGAAGAAATGGAAAATATTACCCCTCAGTAACATATGTTTTATCGTATTATCCTAAAGGTAAATTTTTTGAAAATTGGCTTAAGCAAGTAGGATTCTCAGCTGATTATATTGTTAAAAAAGCAGCAGAAGAAGGTACCCAAGTACATGAATTATGTGAAGAATATCTAAATGGAAAAGAATTAAATTTCCTAAACGAATACGGAAAACCCCAATACAACCCAGATGTATGGCAAATGTTTTTACGCTTCGTTGAATTTTGGGAAACATTTAATCCAACACTAGTTGAAACTGAAGTCCATATATTTTCAGATGTATTAAAAGTAGCAGGTACTTGTGACTTGATTGTTGAAATAAATGGAGAAACCTGGCTTTTAGATATTAAAACTTCTAATCAACTTCAAACAGTATATGAATTACAAACAGCAGTTTATGGACAATGTTATGAAGAATGTTTTGGTAAGAAAATAGATCGTTTCGGTATTTTATGGCTTAAATCATCTAAACGTGGTGCTAAAAAAGATAAAATGCAAGGTAAAGGATGGGAAGTAGTTGAATCATCTCGAACATTTGAAGAAAATATTGATATTTTTAAAACAGTAAAACGCCTATTTGACCTAGAAAACCCTACACATTCCCCAATATTTACCGAATTTAAGACATCAGTTAAGAGAGATTTATAATATGTATAAACATGATAAGTCTAGTTCAACTACTTAAGGAAGTTCAATCTCACCCAAAAGCTATTTTCATGGCTGGACCTGCAGGATCTGGTAAAACTTTTACCCTTAATAAATTAGGGATTAAAGGGTTTACAATGATAAATGTAGATGATGATTATGAAGAACTCTTAAAAAAAGAATTAGGTAAAGGAGATTTTTCTTCAATGTCCCCTGAAGAGTTATCTACTGCCGCTAAATTAATGAGTAAAGCTAAAGTAACAACTAAAGAAAAAGAATCCCAATCAATAGAATCCCTCCAAAATATTATAATTGATGGTACAGGATCGGCTTCAAGACCATTATTAAAGAAAAAACAAGAACTAGAAGCTAGAGGATATGAAACGTTCATGATTATGATTTATGTTTCTCCTATGACCTCTCTAAAACGAAATACTGAGCGTGGTAGAAGTTTACCTACAAGTGCTGTATTAAATAGCTGGAAAGGTTTAGTATCAAATATTGATCTATATAAACAGGAATTTGGTGATAATATTGTTATAGTAAACAATGATCCTGAAGATGTTGATAAATCATTTGATCCTGAAGCTATTAAACAATTATTTCCTATGCCAAAAGGCAAACAAAAAACACCTGAGGAAATAGCTAAATCAAAAGCTGAAAAAGAAAAAACAAATCAAGAAATTAAATCATTAATGAGTATTGAACAGCAATTTAATACTTTTGATGAAGCTAAACAAAAAGTAGATAGATTTACAAATGAATAAATTAGCTAAATCATTGTTAGTTGGGCTTTTAGAAAATGAATCTAAAGTTATGGCTTTTTATGGAGGTGGATTTAAACCACCTACAAAAGGCCATTTTGCTGTAGTTAAAAAAACTTTACAAGACCACCCCGAAATCACCAAATTTTATGTAGTAGTTGGTGGTGGATTAAGAAATAACATTTCACAAGATGAATCCTATTCTATTTGGAATATCTATAAAAAATATCTAGGAGATAAAGTAGAAATAGTTAAATCACAATCCCCATTAACATACATTAAAGATTATATTAAAGATAATCCTGACATTAAAACATATGCTGTAATAGGCACCAGAGAGGGTGATGAAGGTGATGCTAAAGATTTTATCCAAAGAAAAGAATTTTTTGAAAAATATGGAGATAATGTTGAAGTACTGAACACTATTACTAGTGGCGGAATCAGCGGAACTAAAGCAAGAAAATCAGCTCTTGAATCAAAGGAAAAATTCCTTGAATATATTCCTGAAGAATTAACAGATGACGAAAAAGAAATTGTTTGGAGTTATGTTGAGTCTGTTATTAAAGAAAATATATCTAGTAACAATTTTGATTCATTTGATTATCCTACCCACATAAAAAATCTAACTAAATTTATGTTAGATAAGGGATTAAACTTACTCCCCCTCCCAAGCGTTAAATTTATAAATGATGATGCAGAAAATGCTAATAATCATTTAAAAGGTAAAACTGCGTATTATGATCCAAATTATAAACGAATTGTTTTATATACTTTAAATAGACACCCAAAAGATGTGATGCGTTCATTTGCACATGAAATGATTCATCATATGCAGAACTGTGAAAATAGATTAGGTAACATTACTACCCAAGATATTGATGAAGATGATCATTTAAAATTTATTGAAGAAGAAGCATATACCTTGGGTAATACTTACTTTAGATCTTACACAGGAACATTAACTGAAGGTATTTTAACTGAAGGACGTTATGATAAACTTGTAAATCAAATTTCATCCAAAATCTTTTCTAAATGGAAAGCAGATATTAACCTCGATTTAGACCCGGATGAAGAACAAACCTCAGAATATAAATTTAATGTCACTGAACCCGGTTTTAATTTTGATGTGGATGCTTATATAATATTAGATCCTGGTATAGATGAATTTGAAGTTATAGATACTACTGGAGCTGGCACTGATAAATCTGGGGATTTTATGAATATCCATTTAAGAATAGATCCTGACATGCTGCCACAATATTGGGGTGGAATTTCCATGTTGCTTAAAGATATTGTAAGACATGAAATAGAACATTTGACTCATAATATAGGGGCTAAATCTACCATTAAATCAAAAGAATTAGGAGATGATAGCGTAACTAGAGCCCTCATTAAAGCAAAACTTCTCCCACAGGGTGAATATTGGAAATTGCCTAAAGAAGTAGATGCAAGTTTACAAGGAATGTATTTAAGAGCTAAAAAAATTCGTAAACCTTTAGGATTAGTTTTAAATAATTATCTTGATTCTCAAGATATAACTCCACAAGAAAAAAAAGAAATTTTGGATCTTTGGAGAAATAGAGCAAAAGCATTATCTTTACCAAAATTCTAGGATGATTAGTTTAAAAAAAATATACGAAGAAACAAAACCAAAATACCTTATATTTTGTGATATGGATGGTGTATTGGTTGACTTTGATAAAGGTTATAAAGATCTAACAGGTAAACCTACTCACCACGCTGACGTACAAGACAAAAATGATTTTTGGCGCCTATTAGATAAAAGTTTAGAAGAAAAAAACTTAACAGAATACGATTATTGGGTAAATTTACCGTGGATGAAAGATGGTAAACAACTTTGGAATCATATTAAAAACTATACCCCATATATCCTCACAGCCCCATCACTTGATCCGGGTTCAAAACAAGGAAAACGTGAATGGGTAAAGAAAGAATTAGATGGGGCTAAAGCTATATACTTTAGAAAAGCTTCCCTTAAACCTGAATTTTCTGGGAAAAATAGAATCCTTATAGATGATAGGGAAGATACAATAGAAGCATGGAGAGCTAAAGGTGGAATAGGAATCCACCACTCCTCAACTTCCACAACAATTGAACAATTAAAAAAATTAGGTTTATGAGTGTATTAAAAAAACAATTTTCAGAAAATGACATCCAACGTATTCGAAACCTTGTAAAAGGAAAGAACGGAGATAGAATATCCCACGGGATAGGATACACTCATGAAAATCAAGAATATAGTGAAGGTGATGTTTGGGAAGAAGATGGACGTACTTGGACCATTAAAGATGGTATTAAACAAAATATTACCAAAATGAACAAGTTTAAAAAAACAGCTGTCCCAATGTTTTGTCCTTCTTGTAAACAAGTAATGGATAAGCAATTAGATCCGCATTACTATAAATCTTATGGTTCATGTGTTGATTGTAGAGCTGAATTTGAAACAAAACTTAAGTTAGAAGGTAAATGGGGAGATTATATTAAAGAAACCCACAATAAAGAAATCGATCACATGATCGAAGAATATAAAAATTACATTAACGAAAAACTTGAAGACTCAAATCAAGGAGCTGTTACAGAAAATGGTGATGTTGAAAACTGGGTTGGAGGAATAAACAAAGAAAGAGCCGAAGAGGCATTAAACGAAACTATTAAATACCTAGAAAGTCTTAAAAAATGATGACACTTACAACAATAATTGTTGCGTTAATAACTGCTGTATTTGGCCCTGTTGCCGTAGAATGGTCAAAAAAGAAATTTGAAAAATCTTCAAAATTAAAAACCCCAATGCATCAAGCTCTTGAAACATCTACTTTAATAGATAACCAATTAGAGGATATGATAGATGAATTAAAGTGTGATAGGGTATGGATTGCTCAATTTCATAATGGGGGGCATTTTTATCCAACGGGTGTTTCTATCCAAAAATTCTCTATATTCTATGAAAAAACCTCACCCAATACCCCATCCATCCAAAATACTTTCCAAAACATCCCAGTGTCATTGTTCCCAAAGGTATTATCTAAGCTATATAAAGATGGTGAAATAGATATATTTGATGCTTCATTAGATGGAGATAACTATGGTATAGAACCCCTTTCATCTCAGTTTAATACTAAAGCTATATGTATGGTTAGTTTACATAGTTTAGATGGTCATATTATAGGAGTAATGGGAGTATCGTTTAAAGACCCACATTTTCTAGAAACTCCTGAATGGATCCACATTAGACAAAAAGTAGGAGTAATAGGAACATTACTTTCCGAATATTTATACCAAACCAACAATAAGAAAAAATGAAAGACAATTTTGATTTAAAGAAATTTTTAAAGGAAAACAAATCCCTTGAAAATTTAAACTCTATAGTTTCAAAAGAAAACTTAAACGAAAATTCCCTTCGTTCCAAAATCCGTGAAATGATTTTAGCTGAATTAGGAAACCCTGAATATTCAGATTTTGATGAAATGAAAGATGAGTATACTGATGAAGATACTTATTATGCACATACTCAAGATTTAGAAGATGAAGAATTGGAAAATCCTCTTATGGATAAATTTGACTATGAAGATGATCTTTATGAAGCTAAAAAAGATAAAGAAGAAGAAACAGAAGAGGTTGAAGTAGAAGACACAGAAGAAGTAGCTGCTGAAGACGCTCCTGAAGGTGAAGACACCCCTGCTGAAGACGCTCCTGAAGGTGAAGCTGGGTTAGAAGATGTAGCAGCTGATATGGAAGGAACAGAAGGTGAATTAATGAACCACCTAATGTCATCTCTAAAAGTAGCTAAAGGATTAAACAATGATAAACTTACAACTCAAATTGGAAACACAGTTAAATTCTTTGTAAGTACTTATATTGGAGGTGAAGAAGAAAATGCTTAACGAAAAACGACTTACTAAAGCTGAAGTAGCAAAACGTGAAGAGATAATCAAACAGATGAAAAAGAATAAATCGTCTTTAGTTAAAAAATACGGAGAAGATGCTGAAAAAGTAATGTACGGAAGAGCAACTAATATGGCAAAACAACAAGCAGAATCCAAAGAAGATAAAATCCGAAAAATGATACAAGATGCTTTATCTAAACCTTTATCTGAAAAGAAAAAATCATTTCCTGATTTAACAGGTGATGGTAAAGTAACTAAAGCTGATATTTTGAAAGGTCGAGGAATTGAATTAGATGAAGATCTTGACATAGGTCATCAAGATGATGAACCTCATATGCTTAAAGCTGATCTATATCGTATTGGAAAATACGCTATGGAACTCTATAAAATGATGGACCAATTTGAAGGAAAAGGAGAAGTTGATTTCCCTCATTGGTGGCAATCCAAAATCATAAAAGCTAAAGATATGCTTGTCTCAGCTAAACATTATCTTGATTTTGAAATTAAAGAACCCCAAATTGATAGTGTAGTTAATGTTGCTTCCCAAGAAAACACCATTGATGAAAACATATCAAAAAAAAGTAAAAAATGACACGAGAAGAGCTCATATCACGTATTAAAAAACTAGCACCACAAGTTGCACAGAGCGTCCAACAAGTTGAACGTGAAGCAGTAGCTTACGATGAGCTTACTAAATTCCCTGAGTTAAAAAAAATCTTAGTAGATTTATTAACTGATGAATTTAATCATTTTTTAGCTTCAATTGACTGGGTTGCTCCTCGTCCTACTACATTTAGAATTAATTTAAAAAATGGGCAAGAATTTTATCTTACCTATGGTAAGAGAAGTTGGATAGCTCAAGTTGAAGGTAAAAAATATTATCTGTTAAATTTACCTGAAGAGGAAAGAGCAGCAGAAGCTATTTCTCGTATTTTAAGATATGGAGTTAAACCAACAGAATCTTCAAATGAAGAATTAGAAGCAGCCGCTCCAACAGAAGAAGCTCCACCTGAAGAACCAACTGAAGAAACCCCACCAACAGAAGAAACTCCCGCATAAATATGGACGTACTAGAACAATTTTTATATAGTATAGCTTATAAGTTTCCTAAAGGATATCCTGACATAAATGATCCTAAGGACGCTGAATTGTTAAATAAATTGTTAAGTGAAATAGTTGATTTAAAAGAAGCTAGTTTAGCAGGATCAACAACAAATTATGCTAAACCAACAGGAGCATTTTATAAGTATGTTGAATTAAACCCTAAAGCCTCTGAATCTGAATTTGAAGCCGATAATGATGCTATTTTATTTGATGTCGATTCATTAACTCCTTCATCCCAAATCCAAAAAGGTGAAAATTTTAAAATACTAGATAAAAATGAAAATGATTTAGTAAAAATTGCCGGTTCATATGCTGCTAGAATATCCTACCAAGATAAAGAATATTTTTTAAAACTTAAAGATATACTTAAACCAACAGGAAAACAAGTTGGATTTGTCCAGGTAGATTTAAGTAATAAAACAAGAGAGAATGTATTTATTCCTTTCAAGGCGGGGCATGGTCAAGAAGAAGAAATTACACAATTATTTATAAATGGTTCTGGACCTGATTATAATTTTGATTATGATGGGGAACCTTATAAAATATTAAAAGTAGGAGCCCCCCCTTATAAAGGGCCGGGTAATCCAAAAACAGATATATTTGTTCAATTAGATAAACCTATCTCACCTTTTGGTAAAGATTTAAAAATAAGTCTAAAGGCAGCTAATGCTACCTTTGTTGAAAACTGGATGAAACCAGATAGATTTGAACAAATATTAGGAAATAGTGATGCTAAATCTATTATTTTAGATATACTTAATAAACTAAATAGTGGACAAATAGGCGTAAAGAGTCCATATATGCATTGGTTTGTAAAAACTAAACCATATAATTCAATCAAATTAGATTACGAACAAGAACAAGAAGCATTATCCGGGAAAAAGAAATTTGGATCTGAATCAGAAGCAACCGCTAATTGTTATTTTAAAGGAAATGTTCCTGGTGCAATAGAAGAATTAATATCATTATTAAAACCTATATCTGACTTAAAAGAAGATATGGGCCTACATATACGAGGGTATGGTTCTGGAGGAAATTCAGCTTGTTTTATCAAGGAAGAAGATGAATGGGTTATTAATCCAATATGGAAAAATAAATTTGATATAAACTAGTATGGAACGCTTAACAAAACTTATAAAAGAGGTATTATCAACACCACCAACAAAAAAAGATTGTAATTGTGGATGCCACAGTTGTGAAAATGTAGGTAATCCTGGTGTAGTGCTAAACGAAAGTTTAGTTAAAAAAGATATATTATCGGAAAATCTGCGATATCATGTTGATAATAAACTACCACTAACCGAAAACACATTCCGTTATGGTTCCAAAGCTTTCCTCGATTTATGGGCAGAAGCTCGCACCCTATATTTACGTGAAATTATTCATGTAAATGAAGATGATAAGCAAATTTTAGAGGAAACTGATTTAGGTAATTATGGGATATATGAAGGTGTTAAAGTACCTTTAGATTTACCTATGTTAGAGGAAGAAGAACTTGAAGAAGCAGATACAAAAAAGAAAACCCCACCAATTGGAAAACCAAAACGTGGTGGCTCTAAAAAATTCTATGTTTATGTAAGAGATAAAGGTAAAGTTAAAAAAGTATCTTTTGGAGACACAACAGGCCTCTCAGCTAAAATAAACAACCCTGAAGCACGTAGAGCATTTGCAAAACGTCATGACTGTGCTAATAAAAAAGATAGAACAAAAGCTTCATATTGGTCATGTCGTTTACCTCGATATGCTAAATTATTAGGTTTAAAATCATCATTTTCAGGATTTTGGTGATAAAATAACATATTATGGGACCTATAGAAAAATATTTAGAAAAACTTGAATCTAAAAGAACATTAAAAGAAGATTCAACTATCATATCTCCAAAAGTTCAAGCATTTTTGGATGAATGTGATCGTTTAAGTAAGATTTTGCGAGACGATGAACTATTTGAAAAAGAAAGACAAAAGTATCAAAAATGACTCCATTAACTAAAGTAGGAAAACGTTTAGATAATGTAACACGTTATATATTGGATAGCAATCCCCAAGATAAATGGGTATTATCTAATATAGTTCCTATGTTTTTAGAGGCTATTAAATCATCTACTTCTATTCAAGAAGAACAATTAATAATATCTCAATTAGATAAACTTCTCAATAATTTTGAATTTAGATACAATCAAATATTTGAAATTAAAACCAAACAAGCCCAACAAATAAACCAAAATCTTTCAGAACTAATAAAAAAAATCAAAAAAGATTTTAACATTCAAGAAGAAAAGAAAAAACGAGATAGATGTCTTCGTATTGCAGACCGCAAATACGATAAACCATCTGCTTATAAATCCGGCGCTGTTGTAAAATGTCGTCAAGGTACTATTTGGAAAGGCTTAAAAGAAGAAGTAATCCAAGAAAAAGTAAAAGAAACCCTCCACACTTGGTTCAAACGTAAAGGAACACCTGGTAAAAAAGGTGGATGGGTTGATTGCAATGCACCCATCAGAAAAGACGGTAAAGTAACAGGATATAAAGCATGTGGGCGTGAAGAAGGAGAAAAACGCTCCAAATATCCATCATGTCGTCCTACAGCAGCACAATGTAAAACACCTGGTAAAGGTAAAACTTGGGGAAAAACAAAATAAAATGCAACCATACAC
>OCVQ010001866.1_pt1 | contig 15037 bp, 16 predicted proteins | sample 1539061 | NCBI WGS metagenome assembly OCVQ01 (sample SAMEA3355526, study PRJEB22509) | marine metagenome | biome: marine; feature: river plume; material: water | place: USA | collected 2010-08-08 | depth 0.5 m | reverse complement strand
ACCTGTTATTCCTAATGAACCAGAGATTGATGCTGAACCTGTATATGGGAATGGGGTAGTTGAAATGGTAGAGAATGATAATGTTCCTAAACCATCTGTAGTTACTACCTGTCCTGTTGTTCCATCTGTTGCTGGATATGCTAAACCAGATGCTGTTAACTCTGTTGCTACTAATGAACCTGTTAAGATAATATTTTGTGTAGCTGTATTTCCTGTGTCTAATACAGTTTGTAATGATACACCACCCTCTAAATATGAAGCTGTTAATGCATATGATGCTGTGGTTGCTGTGGTAGCATTACCATTTAATGAACCTGTAAATGAAGGAGCTGTAATACCATCCTTTGATTTTACAGAACCACTAAGTTCAATTCCAACTTCTTCACTTAATCTAATATAGTTGGTTGGGTTACCATTACCTGTTAATACTAAATCTGCTGCTACAGTGCCTGCTTTAATAGTAAAATCTGTGTCAGCAATTCCTGAAGTAATTTCATCTGTAGAGAATGTCCTTGTTTCAACACCACTTCCACTTAATATGATGGTTTGCCCACCAGCTCCTATATTACCTTCTGCTAATACTTGAGCTAATGTGGGAATAACAGCATTAGTAGCATATGATGCTGTAGTAGCAAATGATGCTGATGTAGCATATGAAGCTGTAGTTGCAAAACTTGCTGTTACATCTAATGATGTAATTAAACTCCCACTACCATCTGTGAGTTGTGACCCTGAGATTTGAACTAAACCTTCATAAGAGTCTTTAATGTTTAATGGTCCTAAATTTCTACCCATTTTATTCTATGTTTGATCCCCAAGGGAATTGTGAATATTTACTATCTGTAATTCTTAACCCAGCTGCTTTAGCTTGTTGATAATTAACTCCCTTTTTACCCTTAGCATTAAATACAATAGGTGATCTATACTGAGTAGCATAATCAGGCCATTGTTCATACAACTTATTATTGGTGTTTAATTCTGGGTATAGGTTTTGTTCCTCTGAAATATATGAAGATAATCTATCAGCATAATATTCCATTTTATTTTCTACACTCTGTCTCTTTTGATTGAATAATGTTCTATCAACATTGATTGAATTTTCACCTCCTGTTGGGGTGAGTAGTCCATTGTTTCTTGGTCTTAAATAAATTGCCTCTAGTGCTTCATAATAGGCAGCATAGAGTAAGAAGTCCTGTATATAATCATTTACTAATGTCTCATAGTTGCTGTTAGTCCATACTGGTCCAGCAGCAATTTGAGATAAAATAGATTGATATAAATTAGTGCCAATGATTCTTTGGAGCATGATGTCTTGAGCTTCTCTCACTGCATTCTTTAACAACTCAGTATCTAAGTTGTCATTGATGTCTGTGAATTGTCTTAACTTACTCTCTGAAATTATAAATACTGTAGTCATTATACTAAGGGTAATTCTGTTATTGGTTGATTAATATCTCCACCTTTAGCTTCATCATCAGCCTTTTGAATCTCAGCTTCTAATTCACTATCCTCACCTACTTCTGATTCTGCTGAAGTAACTACATCTACTTCTTCTTCACCATCAGCAAATAGTTTCAATTGTTGAACACCTACAGAAATTTCTAATTCTGGGTATTTAGCTTCTAATAATTTCTCAATAACACTCAAGATATCTTGTTGGAATGGTCTGATTACTGTATTTACAAACAATAAATATGAATCAATCACTTCTGCTCTACCTCCTAATTGACCTTCAGTTTTGATACCTAAGATCATAGGTGAGGTAATTCTGTGAGCAGTTAATACCTTTTGAGTTACCATCTCATTCACATTATAATAGTAGTCATCTGCACCATTTTGTGGGATAGGAGTGATAATAGGAGCATTCTCTGGAGAATCAACATCAATATACATTAAAGAACCAGCATTATCTGTTCCTCTGTATTGGTTTTGAAGCATATTCTCAATGGCTTGTCTTTCCTCTTCATTAGCATTTGTAAATGTAGTGATTGAAAGAGAAGGTGCTAAACCATTCTTAATATTGTTAAGATGGAAATTGTCTACTTCCATATCAAGATCTATCACTCTTAAAGCACCTACATAATCAGGTAGAGGATAGTATTTTTGTCCTGGGGAGTAGGGTTGGTAAACATAAATTTGTTTAGGTTCCTCTACTGAAGTTTTAGGATTGTAACAAGGTAAGTAAGGTAAGTCATTAACACTTTGTTGACCATACTTGTATGTTGTATCCCACTCATCAGAGATATAATATCCAGGGATTTTACCTCTGTAATTTTTTTCTTTAGCTCTTAGATAGCTAAAATCTATATGATAGAATTCTACTGGTCTTGTTCTGGACTTATTCCAGATAACCTCAATAGCAAATCCTCCATATAATTTATAATCTTGTGCTACTTTACCATAAATAGAATTCCATGATTCACCATCTGTATTTGCTAAATCAGTAACATAATCTGGTTGAGAAACTAAACCCTCACCTTTGATACCTTCAACAACAGCATTAATACAAGTATTATGAATAGAACTATTATTGTATAGATGGATTAAGTCATTAGGGAATGAGTTATACTCCCCAAACTTAATATACTTGTCAGTCTTTTTCTCTACTACAGAGACTCTTTGACTGAACTCCTTTTTAATTGCTGAAAATTTTAGTTTATCCATTGTATGTTATATATGTTCCATTTTCATCTTGAGATACATATTGTGTTATGTTACTATCATTACTGCCTGAAACCCAAGCTCTATCACTATATAATAAAGTGGTTGGAATATCTTCACCAGCTTCATCCCAAATCTCATTAAATGAGTTCCATGGGGTGGCTACTTGATTCCAAATGGCAGCAGAAAATTCATTTGTCCAAACACCTACATCATATTGACCAGTATAAGAGGGAGATAAACTACCTGTATTACTTACAACTAACCAATTATTATATTGTGTAGGGGCTGATACAGTATTTACAACAAATGTGCCATTACTGTTATCATAAGATTGGCTGTATACAACAACTAAATTATTGTAATACCCTGACCCTGTGTTAACAGTATCAAGATACACAGCATTTGTGTTGGTAGCAAGGGATTTATTGAACTGTAGCATATTTGTTTAAAAATTAGGTTAGGGGCTATGCCCAAAGACACAACCCCATTCCTAAATTAGTTTATTATCCTAAAGTGATGCCACTAAGTGCAGCACTTAAGCTACCTGAAATTTCAGATGCTGGTTCTGGTTCTTGACCTGTGAAAGTTAAAGAATAACCATTGAGATCTCCAAAAGAGGTGCCTGAAGCTCCTGTGCCTGACAGAAGTTGAACACCATTATCTTGACCTAATAGCCAGTATTTACCAACTCCATCTACAGAACCATTGTTTGTTTCAACAATGACTTTGAGGTCTGGATTTTTAGCCAATACTCTAATCTGGTTTCTAGTTGAGCTTTGAAGTTTGAAGAAAACTGCATTTACAGTTTGCTCATAAAACACAGTTCCATTCTCAGGTGTAGCTGAAATAGCTTCTGAGAAATCTGATGTTTGTCTGAACAATTCATACTTAAAGAACTCACCTGAACCAGTGATTCCACTAATTAACCCCTCACTAGCATCAGTGATGCTGGTAATTGAACCAGATAAAATGTATAGATTTTTAATACCACCTGTGTTGTCTCTACAACCTAGGGTAAATCCACTTGTAATATCACATGTTGACATAATTTATTCTGGTTTTATTTGATATTGGGGGGCTTTTACACCCCCCATTACCATTAGGTTAATTATTAGGCTTGGTCATTACTTACCCAAAATTCTGGGTAGGCAATCTGAACACCAAGTTTGGTAGAGATTCTGTGCTTCAATTGATCTGAATTGATGTCATACCACATCTGGAATTCAGAGAAGTCACTCATCAAGTCAGTTCCAGCAACAATTTGCTTAGCAGGACCAAATACTACTCTGTTAGATCCATTAAGACCTACAGTTCCAACAACTTTAACACCTGGAGTGAATGGGTAAGCCATTTCCAAGATACCATTTCTATTTTCAACAGATGCTGGATCAAAGTAGTAAGAGTTAGCACTTCTTAAAGCAGTAACATAGTTTCTAAATCCTTGGACACTCATAAAGAAGGTCAAGTCATTTCTATCAGCAACATCTGAAGGAGAGTTTGCAATCATGTCATCCATTACATCAAGTGCAGTTGCAGCTGTGATAACTTGTGAACCTGAACCTACAGGAACTACTACACCAGCAGTTGAACCAGAGATGGTTGTAAGGAGACCATATGAAGCAGCACAACCTGCTTGATCACCTGCCCACAAGAATTGGTCATTCTTCTTTTGGAAGTTGTTAACCAACAATTCAGCATAGTTGCTAGCAAGAGCAAATGTTTCATTGTATGAACCTGGAGCCAAATCAGCAATACCCAAGTATTTTTTGTCCATGTCTTTCAAACAGATACCATCAAAAGAGGTTCTAGGACATACAGTAATGTCTCTCTGTGTGAATGTTAAAGATCCAGAAGGAGTAGACACACAAGTTCCACCTTGAAGTTGAAGATCTACTTCCATCAAGTTGATTGGTTCTTGGTATTTAACACCCTCTTTTACAGTAATGTATTCCATTGTGGAACCACCATATACTGATTTTACTAAAAGCTCACCTGCAACTTCATTGTTAAAGTCTGATAGAGCTGCTACATCTAAAGCCATAATTTCTTATTATTTTTTATTTTTAATCATTTTCAATGCAAACTCCAAATCCTTGGAATTTTTAGCATTCTTTACATCAAACTTGGTGAACCCAGTCTTGATTTCTTTACCTGTTGAAGTAATTGTAGGTTCAGCAGCAGGAGTTTCTTCAAACTTAGCCATTTTAGCTTCTAATTTAGCCATTTTAGCTTCAATTGATTTCATTTGTTCAGCAACTGCATCAGCAATCTCTTTAACAATCTCTTCAATTGATGGAGTTTCTTCTTCTTCTACTTCAATTACAATTTCTTCCATTGTTTCCTCTTCAGAAACAACTTCTTCAGATACCTCTTCTTCAGCCATTTCTTTTAAATCATCAGCTGATACAATCTCTTCAACTACAGAATCTTTGGTAACAATTTTAGTGCCATCCTCAAGTTCATGAGTCCCATCTGGAGCACCCATTTCTTGACCCTCAGCAGTCTCAACAACTACCTTATCACCAATTTGTAATGAGTCACCTGGAAATTTAATGGTAAAAGCACCATTAATATCCTTTAATGAACCAAAGGTTTCTGTAATTTCCTTAGATACTTCAGCTTCAACTAGATTGAAATACTCCTTTACAAGAGATTTTAACTCATATGAAGTCATACTTTGGAATTTATTATAGTTAATAATTGATAGGTAATACCTCTAGTATCACCCATATAATATATATTCTAAAAATCTCCTAGATAAACTAGGAATTGGTATAATGGGTAATACAAGTAGCTGCTGCTTGTGCTCTATCTTTTCCAGCTGCAATTTCAACTGGAATACATCTATTTAAATAATCAATTTGCCTTTCATAAGGCTTTACTTCAGGTAATGGCATGCTATTTCTGTTTATAAATTTTAGCTAAGTCAACTACAGCCTGGGAACCAATGTAAATGGAGGAAATAATCACCCAATCACTTGAATCCAGGTTACTAAATAAACAAAGTAGAGTTCCAATAACAAATACTAGGAACTTTCTACTAATGTATTTTTGTGTTATGTTATCTAAGATACCCATGTTATTCCTCTGATTTTCTTTTTTTCCACCAGTCATATAGTCTACTGATATTCAAAAGTAATGCTGTTACTAATACTAAAATAGAAACAGTAATTTGCACATCTGCCATTGTCATTCCCAAACCACCTATAGTAGTGATGTTAGCTAAGCTATCTTTAGTCCCTGAGTCCATTTTATTTTGAGTGAGAGCCATTACATATTCCACTTTCACTTTTACCACACATACATGGTTTATCTACCTTACATTTATCCATAGCATATTGTCCAAATATCCCTTCTACTGAGAATCCTTTTACTAGACCTGATTTAATATATTCATTCCAGATAGCTTTATCTTCTATCTTATACATTCCCATCCAAGTTCCCTTAGGTAAATTAAAACCATAGTTTCTGGATTTATCATTGTCACCATCAATAATCCAACTTTCTACTAAGTAAGCATCTACTGTATCTTCATTGTTATGTTCAAGGTTAACTCTATCAATGAGTTTGTCCTTAATCATTTTGTAGGCTATTTTCTTAATAGTGTCTTCTGTGAAATACACTTGATAAGGCTCCCCATCTTCATCAATTCTGGGAATCAACATATTTGGCTTCATTAATGGGCCAATTACAATTTGTTGCTCATCTAATGCAGCAAATGCTTCAGCATGTGGTGTGGTGACTTGTGGTTGGTCTGCTGTTAAACCAAGTATTTCCTGCTGAATTCCAATAATTTTATTCATTTCTGCTTTAATGATTTCCTCTTTGATAATCATCTCAAAATTGAATTCATCCCCACCTTCAGCTTGTCTTAATACCTTCTCAGCCCAAGGTAATGCTTCAGGACCTCCCCATAGTAAATATGAAACATACCCACATGCATTATAGTCTTTTCTTTCTTGGGCTAATTCATAGTTGCCCTTTTGTCTAATAAGGAATGCTCTCATTCTCCTAACTGTATCTAAACTGATAGGTTCTCTGTTAGCTAATTGTTGTGCTCTTACTTTACCAACTTGTGTAGCACATTTGTTGTCAATGGCTTCATTTCTCTTAATTCCCATCTTAGCTGCTTCAACAGCACCTTCAGGGTAGTCAGTATAGGTTTCAGCAAATTCTTCTGCACTTTGTTTGGAGAAAAACATAAAGTCCTCTTCAATGGCTGGTTTTTCTACTAGTGCAACTGCATCCACACCTGCTAAATCCCAATCTGGGTTTATGTCTAATTTAACTATTTTCATACTTATAGATATGTTTTATGGGAATTGTCTTCTGGTTTGTAATTGTGCTTCAGCTTCTTGTCCACTTGTTACATCACCTGTTACAACATAAGCTCTAATAGGAGGGGCTGTATATCCTGTGCTTGGGGTAACTGTAGCACTTCCTCCACCTACATACTGAGATGAGAAGTTAGGAATACCTCCAGCCTTAGGAAGACTAGGTGTTCCAGTTGCTCCTGGTTCTGCTGAGTTAATTGATCTTAATGAGGCAATAGTTGTAGCTGCTAATAATGCAAACTGAGTAGCCTGATAAGCAATAGCAAATGGACCTGTTGTTTGTGAGTTCTTGATAATACCTACACCTGCTTGTGCTGCATCAATCAATACATTGGCACTAGCTATAGCTTTGTTTTCCCCAAATAATGCTGATAAAGCACCTTGGATGTTATCTATACCATCTGTAAGTAAAGCTTGTTTATATGCTTCCTCTTGTTGGGCAATTGCTATTCTTCTATCAGCTGCTTGTTTTTCAAGTCTAAATCTTTCTAAAGATGCTTGTGAAGCAATTTTAACTGACATTTGAGCACCTTGTCTCTCAGTATCAACAATAGTAGCTACTTCTTTCCTCTTTAGATTAATTGTATTTTCACTAAAGTTGGTATTAGCTAATCTTTCCTTTTCTCTAGCCTCAGCTGCTTTTCTAGCTTCTTCAGCTTGTCTTGCTGCTTCATTTCTTCTAAATGTAGCTAATCTTGCTTCAGCAAGTGTAATTTGATTAATTGCATTGATTTCAGCAGCTCTAGCAGCTTTAGTTTCTTCACTAAACTGATTAATTACTTGTTGTTTAACTCTAGTATCAGTAGCTAATTGTTTTTGAGTTTTAGCATCTTCTAAAGCTTGTTCTAATAATTCTTCTTGTGAAGCACCTCTAGCTCTAGCTAACTCTAAAGCAAACTTTTGTTCTTCATTTAAGTCTGCTAATGCATCTTTCTGTTGTTCAGTTGCCTCAGCAGCTAATTCAGCTGATGTTTTCTGTTTATTTGTAGCAGAAGTCCAAGCAACTAAAGCAATAGTAGCTGTAACTAAAACACCTGCAATAAGGAAGATAGGGTTAGCATTTAGAACTGCATTATAGATTCTCTGGACTACAGTTAATACTTTAGTTTCAGTAGCTAATGTCTTAAATCCCTCTAATGCTCTTTTACTACCTTCTGCTAATGCAATAGCACCTACAGCTGCTGCTTGAAACCTCTCAGCCTGCTCATCTGTTACAGCACCTGTTAAGGCCAAACCACCAGCTAATGTGGCTATACTACCTCCAACTAAATTGACAGCACCATCTAAGGTTTTAATGTTATTTTCTAATCTAGAAATATCTTTGCCAGCATCTTGAGTGTTAGCATTAACATTAATATTTACATTTTGATTTATATCTGACATTTTATTTTTAATCTACTGGTGTTAATATTACACTTACACTTGGTGCTGCTGGTCTTGTTGGTGAAACTCCTGCTGGGTAAGCTATTAATGATAAATCTGTTGATTGTCCACCCCAATATAGTTGGACATAATCTGTTGGGTTTAAGGATGTGCCCATAAACTCCATAGTTACAACCTGAACACTTGGATTACCAGCACTTTTTCTAGCTGGAATAGTAGTTTGAACTGTGCTAAAAGGCCAATCTGTTCCATTAAATTTTAACCATAAATAGGCATCATGTGGTGATGAATCATTATTAGCTAATGTAGCAACAATAGTCATTGTGTAAATTCCAGGATGTGAAATGTATACTTTATTACTGCTTAGATACATTCCATTAGCTTCCCTAGTTACATTAAGTTGTATAGGTTGTGCTACTGTAGTTGATGTTAATGCTTGTGAATTACTATTATAGAAGTTACCATAGTAAACTTGTCTAAGGTCTGATTCACTACTTCTAATAACTCTCCATTCTGTTTTTAAGCTATCTCCATTAACAAACTGTGATGCTCTTAGTTCAAGCCATTGTCTAGGTGTATCTAAATAAAGCCCAGGCAAATCATCAAATGTATCTGTTCCACCTACTGATGTAACATAGAATGAAGATGTAGGTGAAACATTATTAGTGCATTTCATCAAAATGGTTCTACCATATTGGTCTTGTGAAGAAATACCTGGTAACTCTATTGTTGCTACACCACTTCCTGATATTGTTTTATCAAAGTCAAGTTCATAGATATATTTATATAATCCTTCACCAGAGTAAGCATAGTTAAAGCTACCAGAATATCCACTGATCTGGTAACCATCTCTGTTTAAGTAAACATCATCATCTAAGTAAGTTCCATTTAATATATTGGTATTGAATCTGTAATCATCTAGGTTTAATGTAGATGATACTTCATTATCTTTACCAATAACAACATGATAGTTACCTCCAGTAATATCAACTCCATTACCACCAATAACAGTTACAGGGTTTGTTGAACCTGAAAGTGTCATGTTGAATGGGTTTACCATTACTGCTTCATTAGCTGCCTCTATTGTATTATCAATACCTTGTCCTCCAATAATAACTGCTTTAGAGGAATCTATGATATTAGAATTGTTAGAGGCAATAATAGCTGAGTCATTTGAGCTACCTGAGATAATATTACTATTACCTGTGATTTGAACTCTCTCTAAATTATTACCAACAGTATTTGATGTGCCTGTTACTTGAACAAACTGAGAATAAGCAGCAATAGAGTTATCATTACCCTCTACTCTAGCAGTTGATACATTGTTTGCTACAACATTATTATCACCTCTAGCATCAATAGTTCCTGCTGATTGGTCAATTCTGTTTAATCCAAGATTGGTTTGTTCTTCAAACTTAAGTTGAATTGGTTTTTGAGTATTCCAAACTACTAAGTTATCATTTGTAGTTCCAAATGTTTGGAAACCATCTCTTTCTGCTGCTGCTGGAACAGCTGAACCTGAATAAGGGATATCATTATCAAATCCAACATACTCTACAAACCCACTTTGTGAGAATGTAGGATCACTAACTATAATATCAGTGACAGTATTATCTAACCCTACTACTCTTCTTCTTGGGAATTTAAGTTTTCTAGGGAGTGTTTTAATCAATTGAACCTTAATGCTATCTTCTCTAGTTACATTGGCACCTTGAATCTTGTTAATTCTGTAGTAAGCACCATCAATAAAGATTTTATCATTAAGTTGGAGTTGAGGTAAATCTGTAGGCTTTAAGAATATATTACAAGTAATTAATCTAGCATCTACATCATATAATTCATTAATGTAGAAGGCCCAATATTGTTCCCAAGCAGTTACCTTAGTATTCCCATTAAATTGAGGATCATGGTAACAATAGTGACCTGGAGAATAAGTATTACCAAAGTGAATATCTCTGGTTTGATCAAATATAGCTGGAATAGCAGATAAGTGATGCCCTAAACCATAATCTGATTCAGTATGAACTACACCATTTTCATCTTGAAAATAGTATCTGTTTTGAACTAAGTTCCCAAAAACATCTTTACCTAAAGTTCCTAACACATCTTGTCTTCCATTGTGGAATAACAATCTAGGTTTGAAGGCAAATCTTGTAAATGGTTCACTAGGTGATTTTTCAGCTAAAGCAGGTAACACAGTAGATGGGGCTCCAATAATCCCTTTCATAGGAGTAGGAGCAAAGAATGTGCCTATGGTTTGATCTCCCTTAGCTAAATCTGATTCTGAAACATAATCAAACTCACCATAGATTGTATTGGTTGCTTTAGTGTGATAAACATTTACAGCATCACCATCTTCAACATCTGTGAACTTAATATTTTTAGGTTGTTGTTGTAGTGGGTGTCTAATCTCCCATTTTTGGTTGTAATCAACTTTATCTGTCCAATCAACAATCCCACCTTGATCAACCCAATCATTAAATGTCTCAATTTTAAGAACATTTCTTTGGTTGTCAACAGGCTCAATTACCAAGTTGAATTTTTGAATCAATCCATCTAAGAAATCACTAATTGAAATATTATCATAGACATTAGCTATGTTAACATTACCCCCAAGAATTGAGGTTGGACCTTGTAATAATTTGAATCTTGTATTAGTGCTACCTACTACTCTAAATGTTTCTGCACCAACACCTGATTTGGTAAATGAGACTCTAATAGTAATCTCATCTGTAGCTGATAGATTATAGTTTTGAGTGATTACATTTATTTGTCCTTGAACTGTGCCAGTTAGATCAATATTGTATAAATCAATTGGTGAAGCATTCTTATATACTCTTACATCAACAAATCTAGAATCACCTACACCTACATAACCTAGAATCTCATAAACTAAGTTAATTTCAAATTGGTATGAACCATCTATTCCAGCTGTAAATGTAGAGGTTGTATTATTGTATTGTCCAGCATTATCATATGACTCAGTAGTGAAGTTTACTAATTGAGCTATTGTTGGTGCTGGATAATCTTGGTTAAATGCCTCATAAGCTAAGAATGACTGAGAGATTGGATTAACATCACTAATACCTTTCTTATCATCCTTAGTAGATAACATATATAAATCATCAGTGTAACTACCTGAAGTAAATAATGATGAAGTGTATGTATAGTTTACCTTATCAAAGATAGCATCTAAACAATCTCTCAACCTAATAGCAGGTTTAAAATCATCTACTCTAACAGGTGAATCATAGTTAGTAAATGATCTGTTACCTACATTACTTTTAATCTGTGTATCTAATGGGTTTTCTTCATCAAATCCATAGTTAACTAATGGATAGAAGATAGAACCATCTAATAATGTTTTATCCCAAGAGCCTGTAATGTTACCATATGTGTAATCATGGTTTAAATGTGAGAAATCCAAATCACCAAATGTCATATCCTTAACTAGGAATTTGAAATCTATGGTTTCATTGACAACAACTACATTGTATAAATCATTACCCTTATTATCAGTAACAACACTATCTAAATAAATCTTACCTGTAAATATCTCAATACCATCTTGTAATACTTGACAAGGCACTGTTTTGATAAATGAAGTATTTGGTGAAGCATTTACATCATACAAATTACCAAAAAACTCATTGTTTGTGTTTGAAGGAGGTAATGTTAGTTTCTGAGATGATACCCCAAATACAGTGCCAATATTCCCTTGTTCAATAGCTGAAATATCCAGCTTGAAGGGAACATTCTCAAGTAGATCTAAATCATACTTAACACCATTATCATTTGTTGCTCTTAAAATTGTAGCCATATTATAGTCTTGGTCTTACTTCATTAGCATAAGAATACTCAGCAGTATACTTAAATAACTTTTGTGTTCTAGGATTGGTTTTCTCTGTTACAGAAGTTTGTGTGAATACCACAGGTAAATAACCAACCTCATCTTGAACATACACCTCAGTGCTAAAGAAGAGTTCCCTCAAATTATCAGCATCTGTTTGATTTAACCAATCACTTTCAGCTGTTCTTAGTTTAGTAATATTGTTGTAGTAGTTATTCTTACCTCTTCTAGCTGTATTATAATCTATACTATTGTCAGTGTTTGAGAAGTTTACAAATGTTTGTTGGTATTGCTCTCTTTCAATGTTTGATATAGTAGATTCAGCTAATGTGAAGTTAAAATAATCCCATACACCATATTGGTTCTTATAAGCAAATCTAACACCTGGATAATCACAATTACCTTCATTAATGTTAAATCTATAAGTTCCCCAAATACCACTATCAAATGAGAAACCATCAGTTCCTTGTTGATTAAAGGTTAATGTATAGTAAGAACATGAAGATGAAATAGGTAAACTAGCATCACTAAAGTTTTGTGGGCCAGCTGGGAAGTGAACTAATCTAGTAGCCTCTGATTGTGATGTGTAAACACTAGGCCAAATTTTAGTTGTTGGGTCTAAACCATAGATTGTTTCATTGTAGATGATTGATGAGGAGATTTCTACTCCTGCTGAATCATATTGTCTACAAGTCATAGCAAACACATTTTGGGCAAAGTCTGGTTTAGGTTCACTATCTGTATTACCATTTAAAAATGAGATAGTGTGGTAATCACTTGATCTAATAGATGAAGTATCAAATGATGTTAAACCATTTTGATGTGTAAATACTGAATCATCAGCAGCATCTTCTGTATTATATTTAGAACCACTATTCCAGTTCCAATTTACTAATGTATTTGGGTTTGTAACTCCATCTAACAAGAAGTAATATGAACTACCTGTTATAATAGGGTTTCCTACACCACCACCTCCATTATACAAAACAACTGATGATGAAGGGGATGATCCAAATTCCTCACCAAAGTATACTTTATAATCTGCTGCTGAGGAGGTGTTTGGAGATACAATAGTTGTTTCCCAAACTCTATCTGTTGGACCTAATGTTGATGGAATTAAATTACCTAAATCAAATACACCTTTAGAAGATGGATTAGGTTGTTGTTTTACTCTCTGGATTAAATTGTTACTAGCATCCTTAATATCAACTACAAATTGAAACTGAGGTTGTGTTGCCTGAGTAGATGTAGCTAAGTATACCAAATTACTATTTGCTATATTAGGAGAGGTAGGTTGTTGTCTAATTGTTACACTCATTTCATTTGTAATGTTAAGTCTATTTCACTTGGTAAGTCTAACATATTTAATACATCTTTCCCTGCTGCCTCACCAATAGCATTTTTATATTTGTTTAATTCTATTACCTGAGCTCTCTCAGTAAACATTTGTGCTCTTTGATATTTAGTTCCAAAATCAGGAAATTGACCATATGAAACATACTTAATAGGTGCTTGTAAACCTTGTGGTGTGCTAATAATGGATTGTGGTTTAATAGATCTTTTTAATCTACCTGTTTCTACAGGAGCTAATTTTACCATCTGTTGGGCAATAGCTTCTTGTAGATCTACTAATTCCTGATCAAGTAATACAAATGAATCAGCCATTACAATTCATCTTTTTGAATATCCTCCCAAGTATGTTTCTTAACAATTCTAAATACAGCAGTCTCACTAATATTAAAAGCAGATGCTAATTGCATAGCTGAATACTTTCTTGTAGAATATAAAGTTCTTATTTGATTTACTATAGCTGGGGTAACTTTAGGCACATTACCTTTTCTTACATTTTCCTTAGGAGTAATAGCTTGTAAATTAAAAAGTTGATTATTGGTTTTATCCCCATCAATATGGTCAATTACCAATCCAGCCTCAATAGGACCTTTAAAAGTTTCAAAGATAATTCTATGTGCCTCCATAGTTTGACTGCCAAAAGCACCTAAATGGTAATCATAATATCCCTTTTGGTTCAAATGGGGTTTCATAGGTTTACTAAATCCAAATCTTGGACCATATAGGTTACCTTCTTTATCTACCCAATATTTACTATCTCTAAATTGTCTCATAATTGGGGGTAATTGCAGAAATTGTAGACACCTTCACTTGTGACACTTATATTACCTAGCCAGCCAAAGCATCTGTCATTGAAACCCTCATCAACTGGAGTAATACTTGATAAAGTAAAATCTAAAGTATATTGATTTGTAGGACCATATCTTACATATGATAATACATCATATAGGAATAATTCTGTTCTTGATTTTAGTTCTGTAGGGGATTCATTTGATAATTTAGGAACATCTAGTGAATATAATTCAAAATTAAGTGTTCTAAGATTATTCTGTAATCCAGGTGAACTAAGTGGTCTCAAAAACATAAATGGGTATTTAATGTTCTGGGAATGAGAATCTAAGTATGAAATACCACCCTCAGCAAATGATTTGATTGCTAAGTGCTTATCACAAGCATCAGTGAATATATCTGTAATATTTTTATAAGTTACTAGCATTATCTAATTCTGTAGGTTTTTTCTTGTTGTTTTCTCTTCTGTTCATCTCTTTGAGCTTTATCTTGTTCAAAAGCCAAGAAGTTGAAGACAAGGATGATATTGAGCTCAGGTATACTTTTCTGTCCTGTGAGTGATAAGATGGATGTTGAAGCCAAGTAATGAATTGTAGCAAACCACCCCCAAAACTCATTGAACCCATCTGTTTGTTCATCTCCTTCATCATCACCATCTGTTGTTGGG
>OCVQ010001865.1_pt1 | contig 15043 bp, 13 predicted proteins | sample 1539061 | NCBI WGS metagenome assembly OCVQ01 (sample SAMEA3355526, study PRJEB22509) | marine metagenome | biome: marine; feature: river plume; material: water | place: USA | collected 2010-08-08 | depth 0.5 m | reverse complement strand
AGTTCGGTTGGTTAGCTATGGACAAAGCCAATGGACATCTCGCGGTACTTAAGTATGACCTAGAGGATACTCAAGCACCAATCTATAAGTATATTAAGGGGGACATTACAGAGCGCATACGCCACGTAAAAAAGCTAGTAGGCTTGCCAGAGCCAGAAACCTTCTGTACCGACTCTGTACCAGACGGAAAATCTGGGAATATAAAATTGGGTATAAAATGCTCGTACTGTCAATACAAAAAGCACTGCTACCCAGAGGTAAGAAAGTTTGCCTATTCATATGGTCCAAAATTCTTGATAAATGTAGAGTACGAACCCAACGTACAGGAGGTCGAAATTGAGCAAGAAAAGCGGTAAGTTCAGGTCGGCACTGGAGAAAGAGTTTTCTAAAGAGGTCAAGAGTAAAGGGTTCAAGTACGAACCCTATGGAGTTCCTTACACAGTATACAGGACTTATATGCCAGACTTTGTACACGAAGAAAAGAAAGTCATGGTGGAGGTAAAAGGTTTCTTTCGTGTAGGTGACACCTTGAAATATAAGTCAATTCGTGATACAATATTAGAAGATGGTTACGAATTAATATTCTTACTGTCCAATGAACACAAGAAGGTACGTAAGGGCGGTAAGATTACAATGGGTCAGTGGTGTGAGAAGGAAGGTATGAAACACTACACACTACATACCGCACAGGAACTTGTCAAATATGTTGAAGGAAAAGAATGATGTCACATACATTGGAGGAACTCAAGGAAGCAGTAGCAAGGGACTACGATGCGGTATTGGTTGTCGAAGCATTAGACATATCAGTTGAGGACTTGCTAGAGGCTTTTGAAGATAGATTAATTAGGAATAGAAACTTATTTACGGAGGATGATTATGAGCATTGATGATGCAACCCCTGCTGATTGGGACAGGCTGAGAGACAAACACCCTGCCTTGGTTAAGAAGTATGAAGACTATCTGGTAAACAACCCAGATGAACAGACAGAAGATATGGTCAACCACCCGAAGCACTACGCTTACGGCAGTATAGAATGTATCGAAGCCATTGAAGAGTCAATGACAACAGAGGCATTCAAAGGTTATCTCAAGGGCAACACCATGAAGTACCTATGGCGATATGAACGCAAAGGTAAACACGCAGAGGACTTAGAGAAAGCCCAGTGGTATTTGGATAGGCTGACCAGTGTAGTAACTAAGGAGGTTAGGTAATGGACGGACAAACACATGGAGGCAAAGGGTCGGCACAACGACCCACCGACTCCAAGAAATACGCAGATAACTTTGATGCTATCTTTGGCAAACTTAATGTCAATGACCATTCAGATGAAGATATAGAGAAAGACAAACTAAAAGATAAGGAAGTTAAAAAATGAATCAGTATCAACAGTTTATACATAAGTCCCGTTACGCACGTTGGCTACCTGTCGAAGGTAGACGTGAGACATGGGCAGAGACAGTACAGCGTTACGTAGACTTCTGGGATGGTCGTGGTCAGATAAGCAAAGCCGAAGGCAAGAAGTTATACAATGCTGTATACAACCTAGAAGTAATGCCCAGTATGCGCTGTATGATGACAGCAGGTGAAGCGTTAGATAAGGACAATGTAGCAGGGTTTAACTGTAGCTACCTACACATTGACTCACCACGTAGCTTTGATGAACTTATGTACGTACTAATGTGTGGTACAGGCGTAGGGTTCAGTGTTGAACGTAACTTCATTAGTAAGCTACCAGTCATCGCTGAGTCATTCCATGAGACTGACAGTACCATTGTAGTAGCAGACAGTAAGATTGGTTGGGCTAGTGCATTCCGTGAGTTAATCGCTATGCTGTACGCAGGTAAGATACCTAAGTGGGACATGAGTAAGGTACGCCCATCAGGTGCTAGACTCAAGACCTTTGGTGGTCGTGCTAGTGGCGCAGAGCCTCTTGAGGATTTGTTTAACTTCTGCGTAGGTATATTCCAGAAGGCATCAGGACGTAAGCTAACGAGCATTGAGTGCCACGATGTTGTATGTAAGATTGCAGACATTGTAGTTGTCGGTGGTGTACGTAGGTCAGCATTGATTAGTTTGTCAAACCTATCAGACCCACGTATGGCTAAGGCTAAGTCTGGTCAGTGGTGGATGGATGAAGGGCAACGTAGACTGGCTAACAACAGCGTAGCGTACACAGAGAAGCCAGACTTTGAGTCATTCCTTACTGAGATGCACACCATGTATGACAGTAAGGCAGGGGAACGTGGTATCTTTAGTCGTGTGGCGGCACAGAAGATAGCCGCTAAGAACGGACGTAGAGACCCTGAGCAGGACTTTGGGACTAACCCTTGCTCTGAGATTATCCTACGCAGTAATCAGTTCTGTAACCTATCTGAGGTCGTTATACGTGCAGACGATGACCTTGTTAGTCTTAAAAAGAAAGTTGAAGTAGCTTCCATCATCGGAACTCTACAGGCTACCTTGACTGACTTCCGCTACCTACGCAATGTATGGAAGAGAAACACAGAAGAAGAAGCACTATTAGGTGTAAGTTTAACTGGGATATGTGACCATTACTTGTTGGGTAAAGATTCGCCTGACCTAGATAAGTGGTTGACGGAGATGAAAGATGTTGCAATCAAAACTAATAAAGAGTGGGCTGACAAACTTGGCATTGCTCAGTCTGCGGCTATTACTTGTGTTAAGCCAAGCGGTACTGTGTCTCAGCTTGTTGATTCTGCTAGTGGCATACATCCCCGTTTTTCTAAGCATTATATCCGTAGAGTGCGTTCAGACAAGAAAGACCCGCTTGCTCAGTACATGACAGCCGCAGGTTTCCCTGTAGAAGATGACGTAATGAGTAAGTCTTCACTGGTCTTTGGCTTCCCTATCAAGTCACCCGACAACAGTACTACAGTAAAGCAAGTCGGTGCTATGGAACAGCTAAAGGTCTGGAAGAAGTACCAAGATTACTGGTGCGAACATAAGCCAAGTATCACTGTTTATTATACAGATAGTGAGTTCCTGCAAATAGCACAGTGGATATGGGATAACTTCGATAGTGTCAGTGGTATTAGTTTGTTGCCAGTTAGTGACCATGTTTATCAGCAAGCCCCTTATGAGGACATAACCGCTGAGAAGTATGAGGAGTTACTAGCGGCTATGCCAGTGGATGTTAAGTGGGAAGACTTAGAACACTTCGAGAAGGAAGATAATACTACAGGTTCGCAAGAACTGGCGTGTGTCGGAGGCGCGTGTGAAATAGCATAGGTAAAACTAAGGGGGCGCAATGCCCCCTTTTGTTATTCATCGTCTGATAATGTTCTTTCAGCAACGACAGCACCAGTCAACAACCCTGCTCCCTGCGCTCCTCTTAGTTTATTCGTACTTGACTTAGCTTGAGATACTTGAGTTGCCGTAGGTTTAACCGAACGCCTCATCAATCCATCAGTAAATCCCTTCGCGGCTTTGTAGTACTCATCAGGGTCGTCAAAGTTAGACTTGTTTAAAGCCTTAGGAACTTCAACGCCCACCCTTTTAGCTGTGTCTGCTAATCTACTTTCTATCTGGTCAGCAGTTGCTTTTGCTTTATGCTGAACAGTGAAGCCTGTGTCATTCCAACTACGTTTAACAATAGGCTGTGCAGTAACAAGATGGTGTCCTCCCAAAGGTGCTTCACCAAATATGTCATGTCCGTCAGACATCATAGAATAGTTAGTCTTATTTTTAATATCCATAACCATCATCTGATTAACACCACCTAGTTCTTTCTGAGCAGACAGATAATAAGACTGTGCTTTTACATTGCCTTCGGGTTTCTTTATTTTACTGAAGTCTAGACCGCCTACTTGATTACCTGCATCGTCAGTAACTTTAGACATTCCTATCTTATCGCCTCTGACTGCTTCCTCAAAAGCATTAAGAACCTTTAATCTTTCAGGGGGTACAGTCTTTCCTGCTCTTACCTGCGCTCTACCCAAGCTGACTTCTTCTAATAGTTTCTTGTTAGAAAAAGATGACTTCAGCATTTTATTAAGTGTATTAGTATTTCTGTTGTTCATTGTAGCGGCTAGTTGTAAAAACTCAATAGCCTCTTCTGGTTGTATTTCTTTCTGCTTGTTTAATTTGTTAACTCTGTCTGAATACAACTGAAAGGTTGTTTTATTTTTAGAACCTGCTGAACCTGTATTAAAAGCACGTACAAGCATAGAGCCTCTTTTAAAACCTTCTGCTTCTACACGACCTACTGTTCTACTAGTATCCATAGCTTTAACTTGGAACTCGTATAACTCATCGGTACGTCCTACGTGTGGTCCTTTAGTCAAATGGTTGACAAACTGATTAGTCACATTGTCAGGTATTTTACCCGCTTCCGCAACCCTATTGCCGTTGCCTATTTCAGAGGCTAGTTTGGCTGTGTCTGACTGAGCAACACCCCTAGAGAAATAGTTTAAACCATATACGCTGTTGGCTAAAGCACCTCTTTCTTCTACAGGAATAATTTTAGGTGACATCTGAGCCTCAATAGACAGCCCAGTAAACTCAGAGTCTTGTCCTGTTTTTCTCGCGGCAGTCTCGCCTTTTTTAATTACTTTGTCAGCTTCTTTATTTAAACCTCTTTTACGTAATTCATCCGCTTCCTTCTGCGTTTTACTAAGTATTCTTTGAGCAGGTTTCCCCGCACCAAAAATGTCCTGTACTTTAGTAGCCGACACGCCCCACAAATCTTGGAACGCTCTAGCACCTGCATCTGTTCTTGTCCTTACAGCACCGCCTACTTCAGCTGTAAAGTCTCTAGCAAAAGAACCTATTGGATTGCCTTCATAGAAACCTTTGATTGTTGTCGGCATATTCGCGGCTGTTTGATTGACCACGTTCTTAGCTGAAGACATTATAGGAGTCTCCATCAAAGCCTTTGCTCCTTTCAGAGCAGGACGTAATACAGAGCCTACGATAGGGACAGCACCTAAAGCTGTAAACATTCCCATACCATACGAGCCTTCCTCAAACAACTCTTTAGCTTCTTTAGCGGCAATGATTTCACCAGTAACAGGAGCAAAACTAGCTACACCATAACCTAGTTCACCTAGCTGTTTTAGTTGGTCTTCTTCTCTACGAACTGAGGGGTTATATTTTCTACGTTCAGCCATTATTCATCCTCATCCAGACGTTCATTAAATTTCTCAGCACCACCACCATACCAGTTATATAGTAGACGACCAACCGCAGGTATGCCTGTCAAGGCACGCGAATAATCTGGGTCATCTTCAAAAGGTTCAGTAGCTAAAGTAGTCAAGGCTTCTACATAAGGTGCGGCAGGAGTGATGTACGCCATGCCTCCCTCAATGATTTTACCTTGTTTTAAGTAGCGGTCATACACATATTCATTCATACCATATACGCCTAGTAGCGACCAGATTGCTCTGTCAGGTATGTCTTCTACACGTACTTCCCTACCTAGCAGTATGTCTTTAACTGCGCCTGTAGCTACGTTAGATGTCGTTAAGTACCCTGCTAAGAGTGCCGCGTTCTTACTTGCCTGTACTTTGTTACCTGCTTTCCATTGACCTACTACTTTGTTACGTACCAAGTCAATTTGTTTCAAGGTAAAAGACTTAAGCATATACGCAAGTCTGCCGTTCTTAGAGTTAAGATACATCTCAGGCATCTCACTTAAGGATACAGGCTGTACGTCTGACAGTTCGTTAAACACCCATAGCTTGACGTTACGACTAACTTCTCCTGCTTTCATGTCAGCAATAAAGGCATCAGTTTCTTTACCCATTACTTTCTCAACTTCCTTACGTAGCTTTGCTTCTCCTTTAGGAGACTTAACTGCCGCACGCGCACGTTTAAGGGCGGCATTGATAAGTGTCTCTTTACTTAGTCTATCAATAGCTTTAAACCCAACACCAGACATTATTTTGTCAAGTGCTTTAGCAATCTTTCTGTTGTCGCCTAGTGCTAACTCTTTAGTAATTAAATCATCAATACCTAAGTCTACAATTTTAATCTCTTTAGTGCCGAACATAGATGCGATTGTGTTTCTAAATCCGCTGAGACCAGATGTTACACCTGCATCACTTAACTGTATCATTGCTGTAATGGGGTTGGCAATAGTACCCATGTAGCCTAAGTCACGTATGGTTTTACCCATAGCTGATGGACTTTGTTCACCGCCTATAAACCTAGCTGACAACAACTCTTCTAGTTCTAACTGTCTGGCTTTGTCAAGAGTACCGTCTGCTAGTTCATCTTTAACAAGCTGACCAATAGATGTTTGTGTGTCAAACTGATTAGCATCATCTACTTTACCTGAGCGACCAAAGAACTTTCTTCTTTCTACATCGTGTACAGCATTGCGTATATACATAGCTAGTGATTCATCGGCATTAGCATAAGTATCTAGTGTTACATTATCTACTTTATCTATTGCACGTTGTTTAGCATAGCTAGGCTTGAACCCATCTTTTGTTTGCTTGTATCCACGTAACGCTAAGTCAATAACCTTAGACCTTTCTTCTTCGGTCAACTTACTTACGCTTGTCTTTTTACTTTTAGCGTATGCTTCTAGTTGTTCGTCCAGTATACCACGTTCTTTAAGACCAAGAGATGCGCGTAATGCGTCATAGTCTTTAACACTACGTGGAAAGTAATTAGCTATCTTTTCAAAGCTATGCCCAGACTCAAGCAACTCTGTACCTAGTTCATCAAGAACAGGCTTGACATTCTTTTCAAAGGCTTCAGACAGTGCAGGAGAAAACTCTGACATCAATCCTGTAGCCGCATCAAAGTCACCATTAAATAAGTGCTTAGATATTTGTGCCTGTGTAGCTTTAGGTACATCTTTAAATGTTGTAAAGAAAGGCTCTACTCTTTTAGAAAACTCAGCAGTCCTCGCGTGTGTGTCAAACTCAAACTCACGTAGTCTGTTCTTAACAGTTTGAGATATGTTACCAATGCGTGTAGATATTGTACCTAAGAACCTGTCAAGACCTTTACTGTACTGACGAGACACAGCAGAGTCTCTAGCAATAGCTTTGTTAATAGCCTTCTCTGCTTGTGTTTTATCTAAAGGTATTCTAACTTTTGTACCAAGTCTTTTAGCCGCCATCTCTACTTTAATAGGATTAATCTTTGCCTCAATAAGTGCTTCATTAATAGTACGAGTCGAGCCACCCTGAGCAATATGTTTATCAATAACAGCTTGCGCCTGTGTTAATACTTTTGTAGCACCTTTATCTTTTACTACGTTAACACCCTTCATAATAGTAGGAGGCAACACAGCACCAATAGTAGATGCTAAAGCTACAGAAGCGGGGTCTACTTCTCCTTTCTGTACTTTTTGGTCTAAGGCTGTACTACCGCCTGCAATAGTAGCACCTAGTAAAGCCTGTGTTTTATAACCACCAAAGAAAGGAATGGCAGTAGTAGGGTCAGCTAGTTCACTCGCTATGTTACCTGTTAAGCGCGCACCTGAGCCTTCATCGGGGTCAAAGAACTGACCGTAGTCATGCTGTAATTGACGTTCTTTACGAGCAATAATCATTTCTCTACGCTCTTCAGGAGAAGCGGTAGCAAAACCTTTGCCGTATAGTTCTTCTGGAGAATCATAACTGATAGCACTAAAGTCATTTATGTCTAAATCTATATTTATTTTACCAATAGGTAATACACTTTCTAACCAAACACCTGCATTTTCTGTTATGTTTTTACCTTCACTAAAGCCGTACTTAAACTGCATCCAAGCGTTGTCTGTGTTAGCACGATGAATAGTATCATCATAGAACCTATCACCTGCTTTGATGTCATTCTCTTGTAAGTAAGGGTTGACATTAATTTCTTCTTGAGTAATGACATGACCCTCAGTCATAGCATCCTCTGGTTTAGAAAATACTCTGGTTATTTCCTCAGACTCTTCGTCCCATAAGTCACCCGCAAGGATACCGTTCTTCATTAAGTATTCGTTTGCTTGTATTTCTGCTAGACGAATTGGTCTTCCTTTAAATTCAGGTGCAGGGGTTTCTACTTTTTCTTCTTTAGGTAAAGCATCAGCACGGGGGTTAGTCCCTTTGCTAGTCTCTTCTTCTGTTTCAGTAATAGGTCGTACACTACGCGGATTAACCATGTTTAAAACCTTTATTTAATTTTTTTACCAGTCATACGAGAAGAACTTTCTATTACGTTTGTGTCTGTCGGTGTGCCTGTTGATGTACTTTCTGCCGACTTACTTATACTATACTGACGTAGTGCTTCAGCTAATGCACCCTTCTTGCCTAAGTTAGGAAAGTTTGTAGCAATTTCTTTTGCACTGTTTATAATAATAAGTTTATCTGCGTCATCTACACCGCCTTGCCCAAAGAAACTAAAACTTGTTTCTAAACCAAGACCTTCAAGTTCTTTATCTGTGTATTGTTCTAATAACTTAGTGTATAGGTTTATGTCACCTTTTGTTGGTGCAGACGAAGATTTAGGAGAAGGGTCTCTTCTAAATAAAACTTCCTGTATTTTATTCAAAGCGGCATTAGTATCTCCCGCTGTCATAATATACTCTTCTACTAGTTCATTGCCTTGCGCTCTAGCCACCTTAAGTAAAGACTCTTTACGGGCTTGTACTTGTTTTAATTGTTGTACTTTACCTACTGTTGTTGCCGCGCCTGTCAAGTCTCCAGAGGCTTTTTGTACTTCAGCCAACTGCATTAAACCTTCAGGAGAAGTTAAGTCTAAACCTTTTAATTTATCCTGAAGAATCTCTGCTTGTGTCCGTCTGTCCCCACCCGCTAGACCTCGGATACCTCTGCCCATTTCCTCTATGCTTCCGTAAACAACTCCAGACATCATTTGTTCAGGTGTCATGGTTGCTCTAGGGTCTATACCTCTTGCAGGTTTAGTTGATAACATTCCTAATAAATCATTAGCCATTGTTTGTCTCCTTATGCTATACCGCTAGTGTCATTATAGCCTATACCACTCGCGGCATCATTCATTGCTCCACTAGTGTCACCATCTCCACCTAACCAAGTAGGTAGGTATTTATCCCCTAAATCTTTAAGCCAATCAGGTGTTTCTGCTTCACCAACGCCCAGTTCGGACAATAATCCACCTGTTGAGCCTGAACCTGTGCCTAGTATACTGTTTACCATTTGTTGTTGCATAGCTAACTCATAAGCACTTGCAAGTTTTTCACCCTGTAGTAAAGATTCAACACCCGTTTGACCCACTTGTCCGAAGATTTGTGCGGCAGTATTAGCACCCGATTGTGCTACTTTAGAAGCATCAATTCCATATCCTAGAGCCGCTAATGCTTGTTCTTGTGGAGTATAAGAAGCACCCAACATACCAGTAGCTAGGTCTGCCATTTGTTTTTGCTCTGCCCCTACTTGTGTCCTAGCCGCAAGGTTTGCTTTAAGTTTAGCTTCTTCTACAGCTTGTGCGCGAGCAAGTTGTTCTGGAGTAGAACCACCATATTGCGAAAGGCTTAAGCCAGTACGTCCTTGTGACAACATACGCTCTTGCATTGCTTGGCGTTGGCGTTCTTCTTCAGGTTGCTGTAACGCCCTCATTTGATTATATATTTCTTGCTGTGCTAAAGCGGGGTCTGTTTGAATATTACTAAACATATTAGCAGAAGAAGTCAGCAACTGTTGTTGTAGTGCTTGTTCCGCAGGAGACATAGTCATGTCAATACCACCTGTAGCACCTAATTCTGCCTTACTACCTGTTCCCGCAGTTACTGTAAAGGGTTGAAAAGTTGCCATTCCCGAAGCAGTGTCAGCAATATTCTGAGTTGTTTCAAAACCAAGCTGACCTGCGGCTCTTGCGGCATCTGCGCCTTCACCTGCTACGTAGTAATTACCTGCCGCACCTAAAAGGTTTTGACCAAAGGTTAAATTATTTTCTGCATCACTCATTGTCTTTTATCCTCTATGACCAAGTAGATATGGCTACACGTTTCCATGTATTAGTAGCTACACATACGTAAATATAATTAGCATCCCAAGCTATCTGTCCTTGAGAACCTGTTGCTCCCGCGCTTGCAGGGGTTTGTGCTGTACGTAAACGAATGGAATCTCCGTTTATGTCTAGTTTTTCTGTAGGTGTCGTAGTGCCTATACCCACGTTAGAAGCGGACACATCGACAAAAAACTTACCGCTGTCAATGTTTACATCAGAATTACTTGTTACAACACCAGTAAAACTAGCACCCGTAAGGTTTGCTTTAGTTCCGATGGCTGTTGCAATGTCGGTAAATTCTTGTTGGAACTCAGTGCCTTTCACTGTCTTAGCAGGATTGCCCGAAGGGAGAGAGTCCTTTACCCCAAAGTTTGTTGTTTGAACATAGTTAGTCATTAGATTAATCTCCCCAGAAGAGCGTGTACGTCTATTTGTTGTATTGAATAAGGTGCGTTGTTGATAGTAGATTCAATTCCGATAGTAACTACAGAACCACTACCATTTGTATTAACAGAAGGTCTTTGAATGTCTGTACCTACAGTAAATAAAGAAGATACGTAAGATGTATTTACAGCAGTAATTTCAGACCACGAAGAATTAATAAATTGATAAAGTTTATTGTCTGTTGTATTATAATAAAACTCAGTAGCGTTGGGCGCAGGAGACGTAGGAGCAGAACTAAACTCGCCCAAGTAAGTACCTGTTGGGTCGTTCACAGTAAATAAAGTTGTAGTGTTGTCTCCAAACTCTGCTATGTTATATTCAGCTATTGGTGTGTTTGGTTCTTCTGTGCTAAATACTTTTTTGTTATAGTCGTTATTATAATCGTAACCCCAAGCCAGTGTAGTCTGTGCGGCTACGTTACCTATAACTGTAATGTTAAACTTTTTAAGAAACTTAAGATTAGTAGAGTTACCAAAGTTTAAAGGATTACTATAATACAGCATCTGATATGACTCACCATCATCTGTATAGCCACCATACTTAAATATTCCGTCCTTCCTACCGAAATAAATAGACTTGTCAGCTAACACGGTCATGCTTCTTGGATTAATACCTGACCAAGTAGTTACCCTGTTTGCCCCGTCAGGTAATGCTTGCTTCATATCAAAACAATATACTGTTTGGCTGTCTGATAAAGAAAGTAAGTAAAAGGCTTCATCTGCACTATATAAAGATTTAATAGGATTAGTTTGTTGATTGACAATCTGCATTAACTCACTACGCACATTGTTGCTTATGTCTCGCATAGGCATTGACTTTTCTTGTATAGTACGACCAAAGCTACGTACACCATTATCAGACAAAAACAGAATGTCTGTACCTGTGTGCTGTACTGAGTCTCTAGCAATACAGCCTACGCCTTCTACAGTATCTGCTAGTTGTATTGAGGTAATAGTCTCTGCATTTGAATAAACAACAATACATCTCTTGCAGAATATAATTAAAAAACCGTTGTGTGCCGCTAATGCTACAATTTCATCGTCACCATTAGGCAACACGTCAAGCAAGTTTAAAGTACCTGCACCGTCAGAGTTCCAATTATGACCGCTGAGTAAACCACTAAAGTGTACTGTTTTTTTATCACCTACAATATCAGCTACCCAGAGTCTACCATAGGCGGCTAATACTTCGTTACCCGAAGGTGCTGTTCCTGTTGAATGAGAATGGTTTTCTACTGTTTCTAAAGTCCCATCTCCCGCAATGCCACCTTCGTCTGTATATAGTAAAGGTGCATGACCTCTTTGAAAAAAGTACGTATGATTATTAAAGTCTACAATCTTCCAGTTATTCGCGTTTATAGTATAACCGCTAGGAGTTTTGTCAGTCAACGCATTATTAGAACCTAGTTTAAATATTTTATTATTACCCGCGGCAAATACTACTTTATCGCCACTAGCATCTACAGACTCGTGTACTGCTTCTATTCCTAAACTAGTACCTAACACTGTGTTATTTGTAGATACCGCTGTATAACCCTTACGTGAGCCTACACGCCCAGAAGAATCAATAATACAGTTACTGGCGGTAGCCGCAAAAGATTGGTCAAGGGACAGCGGGGAATCCTCACTGTTTATGCCCGCAAATCCTGGAGCTTGTACTGTAATGTTCTGTAATTGTTGTGCCATTAGCAAGGTGTCCATACAGTTTCAGAAGGGAATCTAGCGGCATCAAACGCTACTGCATCTGCTAACGTAGTGTCCGCTAAAGAGAATAACTCTTGTGCTGAAGTACCGCCTGTCTCTCCACGCTCACGGGCGGCTAAGGCTACTGCGTACTGTACTACTGGTGATGAAGGTACAACTAGTTTATCTGCATCAAGAGTAAACGGGTCTCCTCTATCAACAATGTTAAAGCGTAACGTATACGCTTGGTCAGGTTTAGGATATAAGTCAACTAAAGCATTGCCGTTAGCATCCACACCGTTCCAAGAATAGTACTCAGGTGAACCCTTAATAGGCTCTTGGACTAGGTATGCGTTGTTCATCCAAGAGGAACTAGCGGAACGCATAAAGAAGTTTGACGTATCGTTAATAACGTCCAGTATCTTAAAGGAGTTGTTAGTGCCTGTCATGCTATAACTAAACTGATTATCAACAGTAGTCACTGTAATTGTACTTCTAAGTGCTGACCAATCCCAAGCATCCTCTACGATACGTCTAGCATCGTTGACAAACTCTCCCACTAGTTTTACATAAGAATCAGTTGAGTTTTCAATAGTAGAAACTTCGTCTTCTCGTAGTCTACGTAGTACGCTATTTACTAGTTGTAAGTAAGTCATTATCCATACCTTCTTAGGTTCATAAGAGGAGTAAGCATTTCCTCTTCATTTGCTTTTATTTCTGTGTTAAATTTAAACAATTCGTTGTCAAACAAACTTTCTACTTGAGTGCGTTTTTTAGCTATAGGTTGTTCTTGTACTTCTAAAGAAGGTAATAAACTATCATAATCAATTAAATCATCAAGCAACCTTCCTCCATCTTTTAATACATCTTCAAAATCAGATAAAACATCTGAACCTGTTTGTAGCATAGGGTCTACTACTTTTTCACCTAATGTATCAAATGCATTATCAATAGGGTCTATAAATGTATCATCAAACTCACGACCTGCTTCTTGTAAAGTATCAATACCTTCTTGTGCTATATCTACTACTTGTTCTGCGCCCTCTTTAACAGGCTGTAATACAGTGTCATCTATTGTTCTACCTCCTTCTAGTATTACATCTTCAACAGCAGATAAAGCATCTGAGCCTGTTTGTAACGCAGGGTCTACAACTGTTTCACCTAATGTATCAAATGCATCATCAGCAATGTCAACTAAAGGTTCAAACGTATCAGCAGTTAAATCAACAGCCCCTTCAATTAAATCACCTATCGGTTCAACAGCGTCACCTACAACGTCACCTGCCGCTTCAAGAGCCGCTGTCAAACCATCCCAAAGTTTATCACTATCAAACAAAGACCAATCAGGCTTATCAATATCAAAATCAACACTACTTAACGCTTCACCTGTTGCTGATTCTATAAACTCATCTTTACCGCTATCCCCTCGGAAAACCGCTGTTGTGGTATCAAAGATAACATTTTGTACACCTTCGGGTAGTGTAGCTATGTCTATACCTAATCCACCGTATAAGTCAGTTATTCCCTCGTTGATTTCCGCTGTAGTAGATTCGGACATATTGTTTAAAAGATATGCTTTACCACCTGCAATTAAAGCGTGTTCAAGGTCGCCCCCTTGAACTAAAGTGTTTACAGTGTTTATAATTGGAGCAAACTGCGGAAACGCAACAGAAGCTACAGCCGCTACTATGTTTACTATAGGAGCAATGTTTCTTTCAAACTGGCTTTGTTTAGGGGGAGGCGCTACTTGATATAATGAATACCCACCAAGTTCATTACCCGCGGAAGCAAAGTGGCTATGACCAAGTCCTGAAGCAAAAGATAATAAGTTACCTCCACCGCCTTCTTCTTGTTCGTTTTCAAACCACTGTAAAGCTGTTCCTGTATTAATATATACTTTGTCGTGTTCAATACGCTCGTGACCTACTTCTTGATATAGAGGCATATCGTTTTGAACTAAGTAGTCCTTCATGCTTAACGCTTGGAATCGGGCGGCTTCTATTATAGCCGCATTTCCTGAATCGCCAAATATAAACTTATTGTCAATCTGCGGGTTAGCAAAATCCATTGCACCGCGTTCTATAGCATCACGAAGTTTATATTTATCTTCTATGCTACCGCCTAACCTAGAATGATACTCTAAAGTATCCATGTAGATTTGGTCAGCAATTTGTTTTGCTTCGTAAATAGATGATGGAGTTTTGTAATCTTTTCCTAACTTATCGCCAATCTCTTTTATAGAAAGTTTTGACTGAGCTTTTTTATAAGGTTCATTAAACTCTTCATAAACTGTTTCAATATTTAAATCAGAATCAGGCTGATGGTAGTTTTCTTCAAACTCTGTAATTTTTTCTTTGTCTTCGGCACTAACATTATTTGAAATATCAACTACTTGTTTTCTTAACTCTTTTAAAATCCACTCAGGTTCATGACTATAGTCTTCTCCTGTCATGCTATAGTATTGTACTTTAGCAAAAATAGTATCAGAAGGCAAATTAGCACCCCCTGAAGCGTCACTGTATGTTGAACTAGCTGAAGGTGCAGACGTAGCTTCTATCATTGTTCCTGTTGTAGGAGCGTAAGTACCTTCCCAATTAGGAGCAGGTTGTCCTGATTGTTGACCCTGATACCAACTGTAATCTGAAGGTGTTGGAGAATCGCTTTCTTTTTTAGTACTGGATGTACTGTTCCCGCTCCGAGTGTCATAGCGTTCTAAAGCCTCAGATGGTTTATAATACTGAGTCATTATTTATTCCTCTCTACGCCTTTGGCTTTCTCTACAGTTCTCATAGCACCTAGACCAAGCATACCCATAAGTACTGGCATCATAGTTGACATATCTAGTATAGGGACTTCAATGGTAGAATCGGCAAGAGCAAGCGCAAAATTTGCCATCGGGATAAGAAGGTAGTTACTCGCAAGTCCAAGACAACAAGTCCAACCAACAGCAGGTCTCCAACCCGATACAAATAGGCTTCGGTGT
>OCVQ010001861.1_pt1 | contig 15073 bp, 37 predicted proteins | sample 1539061 | NCBI WGS metagenome assembly OCVQ01 (sample SAMEA3355526, study PRJEB22509) | marine metagenome | biome: marine; feature: river plume; material: water | place: USA | collected 2010-08-08 | depth 0.5 m | reverse complement strand
AGGAGTTATAGTTTGTACTTGATGGATTGAATGATGAAATAGTTTGAGTAGAAGTTAAATAAATAGATGATAAATCATTGTTTATATCCTCTGTAATAGGTTTATTTCCTATTTCTTGATTATCCTCAGATATATTTTTATTTTGGCCATTTCTAATAACCATTATTGGATCTCCATTTTCACCAGTTGAAGACCATTGATTAATGATAGATGTTTTTGACTTGGCTGTACTTCCTAATCTAATACTATTTCCCCATCTCCCTTCATAAATTACATCTCCTGCAAAAAACATCAGAGGTCGAATATTACCTTTTTCAACAAAAGTATTTTGACTTGGATTCAATTTTGAATTTAATGAAAATTCAAGAGGTTGAGAGATAATTTCATTTATTACAAAAGCACCATTTAATACTTGCTCATAGTCTGGTTTAGAGTTAGATGGGATAGGATCAGTTAATGGGGATGGGAATGGGCTAGCATTAGGGGATAAACCATTATATAAAGAAACAGGTTGAGGATCATATACCCATTTTGGTCCGGGTACATTCGGAGCAGGGATTTGGTAGATATAAACATATTCTCCAATAAGTGGGAGTTGTTTAAAATTAGAACTGGCAGGGGAAGCAATAAAAGTTTTAGGGGAACCAGTTGAATTAAGTGAAGCAAATTCTGCAGTAATAGTACCTAACTGGGAGTAGCCTAGTTCATTATTGTAATTTGGGTGGTTCTCATCTAATATTATATCAACTACTCTGCAAAGGGTTTTATTTCCTAAGGAATTTTTTTTAGGGGTAGAGGAAGGTTTATTCCCCGTGGCCCTTTTAGTCATTGCAGGAAAGCCAAACTTATGAGACATCTTTCTTAGGATTAAAGTTTTTTACCTCAGCCAATAATTGGGCTTTTTCTTCTTCTGTCATACCAAAATTACCATCATCACTTTCTGAGTTGAGGGCTCTTTGAATGATAGTGGCCATTTTAATTAGTTGCTCATCATTTTTAATTCCTAAATCCATGTATTCTTTGATTAGAGGAACAATTAATGTAGCATCACCTATATCATTTATTAGGGGTTTTAGTTCACCTATAAGTGCAGAAATCTGTTCAGCTTTTTTTTGTTGATTGGAATATATTTCAGATAAAAGATCAGAAAATTTTTTCTTTCCAAATATGTTTTTATCTAGACTACTCATGAGTATTTTATTTATAAATATTAAACTTTTACCCTTTCAAAATTTGTGTAATCATTTTCTAAATAAAACGCATAATTTTTTTCAAAAATATCTTTTAAAACATTTACAATTTTAGTTATTTTAGGAGCTTTAACATCTATCATCTCTCTAATGTAGATGTAAAGGGCTTTTTTATTAAAAACATCTATACCTTCTCTTTTTCTAAAAAGTTCTAAAACTACATCCGCCACTTGAGCATCATTTCCCTTGGGAAATAATTTATATAAGTTATCTGAGACATATTCTATATATTCGTCCATAAAGATGGATAATTTATCTTTGGATGGGTTTACTTCAATAGTATAAGAATGGTTCTCATCATGGATTAACTCGTCAACAGGGGAGGATTGGATTTTCTTTTTATAATTTTTATCATTATATAAAATGAGCCAACGTTTTACTATAGTACCAAAATAAGAATAAGCTTTAGCCCCATTTTCTGGGTTGAAAAGATGAATTTTGGATAAGAGGAAAATTATAATCTCATGTTGAAGATGTTCCAAATCATCTACCTCAGTATGGTAGAACTTAAATGTATGGATTATGTTTTGGGTAAGTTTAAAGAAGGCATAATGAATTTCTTCTTCATATATTTTATTTCTTTCTTCGGGATTAGAAGTGCTATTGTATCTAACAATAGCATTTTCTGTTTCTTTTGTAAAATATCTTCTTTTTTCCCTTACTTTTTTTACTATCATCCTTTTATTCTTATTACTTTGAAATCATTTAAGATTTCTTGTATTTTTTTAACAGATTCAAAGAAAAAACCAATTTCATCATCAGATTTAAACATACCCTTATCATCTAATTCTTTTAATTTTTTATCAGAAATTTCAATTGTTTTTGAAAGTTTATCTAAGTAATCAAGGTACCCGGCTAGAATATCTTCTGATTTTTCTAGCTTTTTAAGGAGATTAAAAGTAGTAAAACCTAAAATTATTACTAATACTGAAAGTACTGAGATTGAAATTATGGTAATCATAAGCTATCTAATAAATTTTTTAAGCTATCACTCCCAGCAGTCTTTAAAGCTTTTTCTTTTACTTTAGGATTTTTAGAAGATAAACCTAATTTAAAATTATCTTTTTTAACTTCCAAGGACTTTTTCCCTTCTTTTAATTTAGGTAGCCATTCACGTTCAAATTCAATCCTAGCAGCCATTAAGTCAGCCTGGTGTAATATAAATGGGAGTGAAGTTCTTGGTTTTTGTTCGGGCATAAATGCCATAAGATACTTTTTATTAGCTTCATCATACAAACCATCATGAGTCTGAATAGCAATCATTTCATTGAATGTATATTGGATTCCATGAGATTGTAATAAAAATAATCCTCTATCAGGAACTGAAGCAAATGGAACTCTAGTGTTAAACATATAATCTTCACCTAATTTATCTTTTCTCCATTGGTCAGTCTGGGGGATATAAGAATCTTCATTTTCATCACCCATTTTTCCTAAATCATGGTTTAAAGCTGAGAATACTAGTTCTTCTGTTGTGAATGTAGACATGTCACATCCTTCAGATTCCCACAGTTCAGCTTGCTTTAAAGCACATCTAATAACTCGTAAAACATGTTCTACATATCCCCCTGGGAATGCATTGTGATACTCTTTTTTATGTGCAGCAGGTATTAACATTAAACGTTCAGAATATTGGTTATAAAATTCTAAAAGTTTTTCTTTACGAGGAGATGAAATATACCTATCTATAACAGACATTAATTCATCCCAGTTTTCTTGGATTTGTTCAGCAGTAAGATTCATAACTTTTTAGTTTTCTCGTTCTATAATGGATTGTAAATCATCTAGTAACTCTTGTAATTCCTTCAGAGCATTAACTCTTTCCTCAGAACTACCTCTATTAATAATAAAATTTAATTGTTTTAGACGTCCTTGAATGGTTTGGATACGACGTAGTGCCAAATCTTTATTTCTCATATAACTGTTTTATTAACTGTTTTTCTTTATATATCGGGTTTTAATTAACCCGTGAATCCAATATACAAAAAGGATTATTGTACCTCCAAGTTTTTTTCAACAAGATTTTGAATTTTTTTCAAAAATGCACACTTCTCAAACTCTTCTTGCTCCTCAAAATAATTTATACATAACTTTACTGCAACTAAAAGATCCTCATCACTTGAATTCTCTAAATCTATTAAATGGTACTCATCATCCAGATCAATTTGTTCTATCCAATACCACCCTCTTTGATACATCATGAATTCCCCCATCAGATCAACATCATTCATATCAATTTTTTCAGATGATTTATCAAAAAAACTTATAACACTTTTTTTAAAGTTTAACCCATTAATGATTAGTTTTTTAAACATCCCTATCTTAAAGTAAGGGGTCTTTTTAAAAGTATCTAAATTTTCTTTAATTTTATCATCTTCACTCCCTCCACTAAACAAACCGAAAATTTTATTCATGTCCATGATTGCAAAAATTAATTTAAAGAGTTTAATTTCACGTGTAATAAATTGATTTTACGCTCTAAAGAATTAATATCATTTTTTAATTCTTCATATGCCCTAATAGGATTAATAAAATTAGGATTTGAAGGATGATACACCCACATTTCTTCTTTTAAAATTAAAAGATTTTGGATTTGACTTTCTAAATCAATTATCTCATTTTTTATATGTTGTTTCTCACCCATAAGCTACTTACTTACCCCCACTCACTCCTAATATATGTATATACACTTGAGTATGTGGATTTTTGTTGATAAATATTAATCCTTGTTATTAGTATACCTTTGACCCAACTCCAGGATAACATCTTTAGCCTCATCAACACTAATTTGGAAAAATTCCCTATCATTATTTACCCTATAAGCGCTCAAATGTTTATGGATTTCATTTTCTAACGCGTGTGCATTAAAGCATTTAAACGCATAAGCAACGCTAAACTTTACAGGAACACCAGTTCCACGAGAAACTTGTTCAGCACGTTTATCGGGCGTTTTATCCGTAAAACCTATTTTAACCAAATTAGGCATGGTTTTGTTTGTCAAAACATAAACCCACGAATCACCTTCACCCTCACGATTTGAATACAAATTTTGTCTACGTGCTGTGTAATACGTTACTATATCCCATTCAGGATCTACCGGGTCAGGTGTTAGTGTGTAGAATGCCGGTTCTGAGTTTGTAAAATCCTCTTTCACTGAAATATAAGTGTGGGTTTGGGATTCGTCTATTCTTTTGAGTGCCATAACCTTTATTTTTTAGTAGTGAATTTTTCTTCGTATTCCTCTTCTGTTAGCTCCATTGCATAGTATATTTTAAGAGTGATGTCTTTAAGGTTTCTCTTTTTTACTTGTTCAAAAAACAAGTATGAACATATTGCAATGGTTAAAAAACTGAGTATATTCAAGTCTATTATTCCGAATGTAGTTAATGTGATTTCTACTAATCCTAATCCTAATAATACAAAGAGTGTATTGTCGATTACTTTGATTTCCTTTTCTAGTTGGGTAATTTTCTCTTGATTTGACATGACCTTTATTTTTAAATTTATACCTATAGTATACGAAAAATATTTAGTATATACAAATATATTTTGAAGAGAATTAAAAAATTTTTAAAAAGAAGAGGTTGGATCCCTTGTATTTTTTGCGTATTTTGCAAGTTGGGAATTTGGGATTAATTTATGGGGTTATATGTGGGGACATATAAAAATGTAGATTTTATTGAAATTGTATGTTAGGGCATATAATTAAAGTTAGGTATATAAGGATATATTATCGATGGGTAAAGGTTGTAGGAGATGTATTGCTTCATATAGGCCGGTCTCTTCAATACCCCACCATATATTGACCCCCGCGCGCGTGGGGCGATACTATATACTACATACGGCATATATACCACCATACGCGGTACGGCAAGGGGCTCTATTACGAGGGTGGATCTTTAATACCCAACTTTATTAGGAGCCAATTTTACTATGGGTTAATTTACCATGTTCAAAGTAATAAAACGCCAATTTACCATCTGCCTGTTGTAGGGTTATATTGGCACTATCGGTTAGGCAACCATCAATGTTTAAAATTTGTGGTTGATTCAATTTAATAAATTCGTGTGTGCTCATATATGTTTAATTTTAGACCCCGAAAGCCCGGATCAACCGAGCTTGCAGGACGTATAATTAAAAGATAAACCGGTTATGAAGCGGTTTTTTCAGTTTCAACTTTAACTGCCTTTGGTCTTCCAAGTGGCATTTTTCCTCCATTGGCTGCTTTCTTAGCTTCCAATTCAACCAAACGGATCTGTCTTGCACTATCCGCTTTTGCAGGGCGTCCACGCTTTAGTTCTCCGTTTTGTCTTTTAGCTTCCAACTCAGCTAATCTAACCTGTCTTGCAGATCCTTCCTTTACAGGGCGTCCACGCTTCAATTCTCCATTATTACGCTTTGCTTCTAGTTCCGCTAAACGGACTTGTCTTGCACTGTTTGGATTAACTGGTCTTCCCAATTGCTTAACTTCTACTTCTACTACTTCTACATTTACATTTTTCTTACTCATAACCTTAATTTTTAATTTATTTTCTTATTTATACTTTAATATACGAAATTATTTTTGATCTGCTTAGTCCTCATCATCATCATCCTCAGTTACAATCCATTTCATTTCAAAATCCCCCTTTATTTCAACAATTTCATATACACCTTTCATTTCTTCACATAACTCCTCAAAAGTAATTTCATCAACATCATATCCACAGTTTTCAATTACTTCTTCTTTAGTATCACAATAACTAATTCCATAACAATCTTGTAAATCAACTTTTAAATACTTAACCATAACTTTTATCTTTTTTCTTATACTTTAATATACGAATTACTTATTAATCAACTTAGTCCTTAATAATTACAATATCACCAACTTCACAATCCATTTCATCAACTCTATTTATTATTTTTTCTTCTAATCCAGAACAATCTTTAGATTTAATTTTCAATAATTCCCCACTATCTAAATTTTCAACAACACAACTAATTATTCTACTTACTCTACAACCCTTAGATAATTCATTTACATTATCAATTTTAAATTTTCTTTTAATTACTTTAAATCTTTTCATATTATTTATCTTTTTAATTATACTGAAATATACGAAATTATTTTTGATCTGCTGTTTCCTCAGTTAACAAATTAATTAACCCGTCCACTGCTAAAGGTATAAAACCTAGAATTCCAAATTGGTTTCCCCCTGCCAATAATACAAAACCCAACATACCTGAAAATGCAATAAATAACTTCATAACCTTTATTTTTAATATGATTGAATATACGAACTGTTGTTTAACTAATCAATTCCTTAGTTAAACTGGATCGCATATGCCCCTAATATAGACAGTTCATATTGAGCAAGTGGGCTACCTTTTAAGTCCGCTAAATCTCTATGTGTAAAAGCAATTAAAGCAGCTAAATCTTGTCCTGAAATGTAGGGTTGGGTTAGGGCACGTTTTATTGCCAATGCTGCCCTGTTTTTAACTTGTGTATCGTTCATAACCTTTATCTTTTTAATTTATTTTAATATACGTAACTCAATTTCAGAGTCTGTGTCCCAACATATAGTTGCTAATATAATTATTTAAATCATCCCCTCGGCGAACATCATATCCGCTCTTGGCTTCGTGGTTATTTCGTGTTGCATACTCTTCTAACGCGACATACACTTCAGCTATTAAAACTGTCTTCCACTTCGCTAATCGTTCCATCTGATACTTGATTCCCTCTTCAACTGTAAATTCTTTTCTTTCCATAACCTTTATCTTTTTAATTATACTTCAATATACGAATTATTTATTAATTTGCTTTGTCCTTAACAAAATTTATCTAATAAACCTTTATTTTCTAATTTAATCAAACAATTATTTACATTAAAAGAATTCTTTATTTTATAATTTTCTAATTCTTTATTTAATAACTCTAAAAATTCAACTTCATCTCTTTTACTTACAAAATCAACTTCATCAAATTCATTAATAAATAAATTTAATTCTTTAATACTTTTAAATTTCATAACTTTTATCTTTTAATTATTTATTTATACTTGAATATACGAATTATAATTTAATAATGTTATTCCTAAATAAAAATAAAATAAAAAACCCCTAATTAAAGGGGTTATATTATTAACTTAAAAATTAAAAACAAAATTAGCTACTTCCTCTGAATTAATAGAATTAAATATTCCATCTTCACTTTCATCTTCCTCTCCATAAACAAAATAATAAGGCCCTCCTTCATCCTCTTGAGTTGAGGCTGTTATTAATAAGGAATTAAATTCAATACTTTCCCCTGTAAAACCAAAATCATTTAATTTTTTAATAGAGGAATTCAACTCATTAACATTTTTAAATTTCATAACTTTCATCTTTTTAATTATACTTTAATATACGAAATTATTTTTAATTATTTTATTCCTAAACTAATAAAAGCTTTACATCTATCTACACTATCAAAAACTAATCTCTCACCATTATCATAAACAAAAAATCCTATCCTCTCATCAAATAATACTAACACTCCTCTATAAACAAAATGATTATTCATAACTTATTATTTTTAATTATATTTAAATATACGAAAGCCCCTTATAATAGGGGCTTCCTTTAATTATACTCTTAATATTATTCTTTAATTAATTTAGGTCTTCCCCTCTTAACTAAACCTAACTCTCTTTTATTCTCTAACTCTTTTAATCTCTTTTGTCTTTCACTGTTTTCATTTACAGGACGTCCTCTTTTTAACAAATCATTTTCTCTTTTAAACTCTAATTCTTTAATCCTTTGTTGTCTTACACTGTTTTCATTTACAGGACGTCCTAATTTTTTTACTTCATTTTTCATAACTTTCTTTTTTATTATTTTTAATTATACTTTAATATACGAATTAATCTTGATAATTCTTATTCCTATGTTTATCTTTTCTAGTATACTTCTTCTTATTCCTATAAATGTTAGGACGAGTTGCCTGGAGTATTTCCTGTTGTGTTACTGTTATTGTTTTCATAATTTTTCTAGTTTGGGTTTACCTTTACCATACTTTTTCCAGTCCTGAAGCATGTTTAGTTTCTTGGCTAGTTGGTTTACAATGGATAATTGTGATTGGTAGTCAAATCTTGATTTATCATCTTGCTTATCTTTCCATATTGCTCTCAACTCATTTGCTCTCTTGATAGCAATATCTAAGTTGTGTTGTGCTTTAATTATATCTTGATCTGAAACTTTACTCATTATCCTTCTCTTATTATGTCCTGAAAATATTCAACAAAGTATCTATAAATGTCTAGTTCATCCTCTACTTCCTCTATAATGTCATCGTTATAGATTTCCTCGTTAAGAAATTTATTTAACTTTTTAACCAATGTTCTGGTTTGTTCTGGTGTTAAATTATTTTCTAATTCCATTTCTTAATTTTGGTTAAATATACGAAAGTATCCTCATAATCTCTATTCCCTCTATTGCCTAAGCAGTATAGTAGCCTACACAATTGTGTCGGCTTTTAAATAAAGGTGTGTAAATATCTAAACCTTTTATGTCCTTTTGAACTACTCTTAATAATTAACCGGTGCACTGTCGACATTCTTATACACACTCAGGTGGGTCTGGCTATGGTTTATTAATTTTGTTCCATTATACATATGTGATGAGTGTGTTCTCTCCATGGTTTCTCGCAATATCTCGTAGGAAAATGTATATACTTTTGGAAGGGGTGAAAGGGGGTGGGGCAATGCATGAAGGGGTTAGGGGCACCGAACCTATCCCATACCAACTACCTAACACGTTTTCCACCAGCTATCTAACTACTCCTATTCCGTTCCACTCATCTAAATTGTGTTGTCCACCCTCTCAATAAGTTTCGATTAACCTAACCTCGTAATAATTCCACTATAATAACACAATGATACCACTATAATAACACTATATCACTATTCACTCTTAATATCATTCAACGCCACTATACACACTACTACTCCTAATCCAATTAATACCATGGTTCCCATCTCCTAATAGTTTTATTCACGTTTATTTTATTTAGTGCTGGGATGTATCTCCATTTTCTCCTAATCCACTTTTATTATCATTATTTCTCCTCTGTGGAGTTCAATTGCGTTGCCTTCCAGAAAGGAACTAAATTCATCTTCATCTAACATCATTCCTTTAATACATTGTTCTTCATTTGTCTCGTAGAACAATTCAAAGTATGATTTTGAGTTGTTAAGGGATGGGATTATTTCGGTCACTACTAGATCAACAAATTCTCTTCTTACTACATCAATGCTTAGTACTTTCATCTTTGTTTTGGTTTAATTCAACAATCTCTATTTCATTTTCTGGAATGAGTACAATCTTAGTTGTCCCATTCAATAATACTTCTACTTTCATAACTAATTAAATATTAATATTTGTCCCGTTTTCTATTTTCTCTTTCATTTCTTTACTGCCAAATAACATAGTAATTAACAGAAGAGACAAAAAACTTAGCAGAACTATACAAAATAACATGATCATACCAAATGCTAAATCCATTATAAATTCTCCAAAAGACTCTCTGTTTATTAAATAAACAGCACCTTTACCTATTCCATAAATAATTGCAAGGTTACAAACTATCCAAGTTAAGTAACCAAATCCTAATAGTATCTTACTCATCTTTGTTTTGGTTTAAAACTGTATTAGATCAATTGCGTTTTCTCCTATACCATTTCCATTCTTAGTAATCTCATAATTCGGGTCCATTCCGCTTATCATCACATCATCTATCAACTCATCTATTGTGTTGAATTCTTTTTCAAAATAAATACAATCTAAACTATACATAACTTTTCTTTTTTTCTTTTTAATATATTTTAATATACGAAAGCCCTTTTACTTAAGAGCTTCCTTTTGTCTATTCATTTCATCCAATTCCTCCATCAACCTTATTCCCTCTTTCATTTCAGGTAGGCTATAATCTGTTGGAATACCTAATTCATTCTTCAATTCATATATTTCACACCATGCTCTTCTATACAATTTAGCAAGTTCATAATCTTCACCAAATGAAATTTCAAATTGTTTTAATGAAACATATGCTTTTGCTTCTCTCAATTGGATTGCTTTTATCATTGCTTTTTTTGTCATAACCTTTATTTTTCTTCTTTTATACTTGAAATATACGAACAATCTTAATAAATAAATAGTCCCCTATAAACTTCTTCAGCAAAATCATGCTCTTCATCACTCAACTCATCACAATAACCTTCTATACCTGAAATGAACCCATCAAAATCAGATAATGCAGTGTGAATACTGCCTGAGCTTTGTTTTGGTAGGGTGTTTCCTTTTTGCTCAAATAACCATTCAAGAGACATTTTTGTTTCGATGTATTTGAAGTTTTCTGTTACTACTGTTTTGGTTAGTTCCAACATGAATTCGTCATATTTTTTTCCGTCTGTTGGATTGTTGTGTTTCTCATATATGTCGAGTATTCTTCTCCCTTCATATAATACATTTGTAATAACCTTTATATTTTTTCTTTCCATAACCTTTATCTTTTTAATTTTCTCAAATATACGAAAAGAGGATTACTCCTCTAGTTCCTTTATTTTATTTTCTAAAGTCTCAATAAACTCTGTAGCTGAAACACGTCCACCAATATTAAACTCATCTAGTTTAGTCATGGTATATTCTGGGTTGAAGGTTTTCCAATCATAAATGGTAAATACATTACCTTTAAACTCCACAACCCATTCCTTTTGTACCTTGTCATCACCTGATGGTTCTGAATATGTTGGTTCTCCTAGTGCTCTAACTAGGTCATTATATGTTGCTTTGATATAGCCTTTAAAGCTAGAACCATTTGTTTTTCCGTTTACTTCGTCTTCTTTTAATACTTTCATAACCCTTTTAATTTTCTTCTTTTATACTTGAAATATACGAAAGCTCTTTTAAATCTTCTATTCCCTCACTTTTAAAGCAAACAATATTTTTGCTCTTAATCGTTTCCCATCACTTTCATTTCCAATCACAACACCGTCTATAACAGAAAATGCATGTCCGCTAATTATTACTAGATATCTTCCTTTAGGAAATTTTTCCAAAAACATATTCAACACGATTGGAACAGGTTTACCTCCTCTGTTTTGGTGTGCTGTTGAGCCCGGGTACATCAATTCTTTTTTATCAATTACACCATAGGATTTCCCCATAATGTGATGTCTTTCTCTTAATTTAGGGATAGTTCCAAATGTGCCTTTACCTGGTTGTCTTTTAAATTCTTCTGCTACAAACTTATGTGCAACATCATATTCTAGGTTAAAGGTAGAAGCAACCGCTCTAACTACACAGTCATTCTTTTCACTTTGTGCTGTGTTACTTTCATTGTAACCAATGATATGGTCTGCTGAGTGCATACTTTTCATAACCTTTAATTTCTTATTTTATACTTTAATATACGAAAATTAAAATTCAAAAACTATTCCCTCTTTCAAAAGAATAGTTACCAAATATTTTTCAAACTCTTTCATTTCAGTTCTTTAAAATCTTTTATTACTCCATTTACTTTTACTCTATATCTGTATCTGAATCCGGTACACATAACTAGAAACTCACCCTCATATACAGCGTTGTCTTCGATGAATTTATATCCAATCCATTTTCTACAACCTTGTACTTTAACTATATCTCCTTTAGTTGGATTCATCTTATTCTGATTTAAAGGTTTCGTTGTAGTATTTTTCGCTATCAGTTAATTCCCATTCGCCAGTAAGAGATATTGCTTCATCAAAAGCATCTTTTATCTGCTCTTTTTCCATTTCTTTGGCTTTCTCGACTATATCAACTATATCATCACGCATCCATCTTGGCAAATCACCCCAAGTTTTTATTTGTTCTTCAAGCCACTCTACTGCTGTCATCTTTTTACTCATCTTTGTTTTGGTTTAATATACGAAAGCCTCTTTAATTAGAGGCTTCCTTTTTTACTTGATTCGAAAATATATCTAAGATTTCCTCTGCTGTTGGTTTTACAAACTCAGCATCAAATCTCTCCATTTCAACTTCACTATCTTTTTTACGGTAACTATATAAACGAAACTTTACAAAACTACCTGAAGGGAATTCTACTTTTAGAGATAGATAAGTTCCACTCCATCTATCATATTCTGAATTTTTAGTTACTGTAGCGGTTGGGTATTTATCTTGATACTTTTTAATAGTATATGTTTCAACTTTGTTTTTTTCTATTAAATCAAGATATTCCCTTTGTTTTCTACTATTGTATATGTTTAATTTTTCTAGTAGTGTGCTTGCTTTGATAAAACGACTATTCCCTTGAACTGAATGGCATTGAACCTTTAGGTTACCTCTAGTAACTTCAGCACTCAAATATCCTTTACTTTTTACTAGTTGGGGATTATTTTTATCTAGTGTGTTTATATATAATGTTTGTAAAAAGATATCTCCATCCACTCTCATACAAGTAACCTCTGTTTCAAAAACATTATTATAATAACTATAACCTAACCTAACAGTTTGAGTTACTTCTTTTATTTCAAATGTATCTATAAAATCTTCCCCTTCAACAAATCCGGCAGCTAATAGTTCTGTTTTTAGCCGAACCATTTGTTCTTTTGTCTTCAATGAATTGACTTTCGCCTTTTCTATATACTCAGCTACCATTTTCTCTTGTTCCGGTGTTAACAATACACCTTCAAATAGATCTAATTGGTTTGGGTCTTTAATATTTTCATTCATAACTTTTATTTCTTAATTTATATTCAATATACGAAAATCTTTTTATTTCTCCTCTTCCTCTTCTTCAAATCTCATACACACAACCATCTCTTCCGGTAAATATTCTATTTGACCGGCACAATGGTTATATTTTGTATATTCTTTATTTTCTATAATTTCAAAATAACACTTCCAATCTTCAACATGAATTAATCTACCTTTAAAAGTAGGAAAAACATTACTAGTGGTAACCTTTCCTATCATATCGTATGCTCTTGATATGGTTTGAACACGTGGTGTTACTCTTTTACTTTGATTTACAATTGGTCGTTTCATGTTTTAAATAAAAAACCTACCACACCTTAACGATGCGGCAGGATAAAAAGAAAAATTGAATTATGAAAAATTAATTCCTAAATTTAAACAGCCATTGCATATCGATCAGCTAAAGCAAATAGTTGCTGATTAAGTGCAATGTCTTGGTTGAAGTTTGAAACATTATGTGTTAATGATTCTTGCAATCTGTTGAACACTGTCCAAACATCTTCACCTTCATCCTCTATTCGATTCACTTGTAACAGTTCATCTATGTTTACATTTGTTAAATCATCAAAACGTAAACGAGCTGCTTCAAAAGCAAATCTCTTTATTTCATCAGCTGATAGATTTATTTGTTTCATATTATTAATTTCATCAGCTAATATCATTGCTTTATTGTTTAGCTTAGCAATAATTTGAGGTAAATCTCTATAATTGATTTCGGTATGTTTGATTTTTGATCCTGCTGCACTATCAAAACGTACCATACCATTAGAACATACTAGGCGAAATGCTCCTAGATTCATATTTAATGGTTTTGCTCCGTTACAACTATTTGATAGTGTAATAGATGCAAGTGCTTCCGTTTTACCTTTTTTATCTAATACAGAAAAATCAGGGTGTTGCAGCTGCATAAAATTACTTTCAATTTTACGGTTTCTTCCTCTCTGTTCTGCTACTCCTTTAATAATCCATCCTTCATCTTGTAGTTGTCTTGCAACATCAAGTGTTTCAATATAAAATGGTTTTTGTTTGATTCGTTGAACATTCTTAATATTATTTGAATCTAGTGTGTTAGCGAATGCTATCGCTTTGTTGATATCGTTATCAACAGGTATAAATTTGTACTTCATAACGTTTATTTTTTAATATAATTTTAATATATGAAATAGGAGATTAATCTCCCATTCCTTTTATTCATCTTGATTGAAAGCATAATGAACTCCATCTTTATAGATTGAAAAGAATATTTTAAAATCCTTATCACAATCACGATTCTTACTGAAGTGGATTGTTCTCTCTAATCCATCTTTGCTTCGTTCAACATGAGCCATTCCATCAGTCATGTGCTTTAATCTGTTTGAACCTGCAAAATCACCTGCTTTAGTTACTTGTTGAATATTGATGAACGTAGTATAATATCTATTTTTATTTTCACCCTTTTTCATTTTATCTTGTAAATTCAAGAACCAAAACTCAGCAGCACTCTCTGTTGTTCTATAAGCATCTTTATACATTTCGATTACTTCTGCAATAGAATCAACGCATATAACGTCGTATCCTTGATCAAAGATATGTTCTATAACATCCTTAATATTTTCGGAATAGTTTTTCAAAAACAACGTTTGAACACAATCGATATTAGGCATTCTTCTACAATATTTGTAGTGTGCAATTTCATCCATTTCAGCTGAAACATACAAACATTTCATTCCTTGTTTAGTTAAAGCAGCTAGCATATCAAGTGCAACAGTGGATTTTCCTGATCCCGGGCCTCCAACTAGTACCATGTTTGTTCCAGGCATTAAACCACCTTCAGTTGATAGTATAATATCAATTTCTCGGTTTGTTTTCATTGGTTTGAAAAGCGCTTCGCTAAATTTCAAATCACTACCTCTAAATAGTTTTACTGTTGATAAATCCATTACTTTTACTTCTACTACTTTTTTAGGTCTTCCTCTTCTTTTTTCCATTTTTCTTTTTTTATACAATCAATATACGAAATTTCTTTTAAATATTCTATTCCTTTATTAATATTCTATATTACAAAGTGTACAATAATCATCCGGTTT
>OCVQ010001856.1_pt1 | contig 15119 bp, 18 predicted proteins | sample 1539061 | NCBI WGS metagenome assembly OCVQ01 (sample SAMEA3355526, study PRJEB22509) | marine metagenome | biome: marine; feature: river plume; material: water | place: USA | collected 2010-08-08 | depth 0.5 m | reverse complement strand
TAGGTAAGACTGGAAATATTCGAATTGACGATACTACTAAGATTAGAGTATTAGAATTTATATATGAGTCTGGAGAAGAGGGTAGAAGATACACTGATATTGTTAAATTCATAATAGAAGAAATTAAAGAAATGGGACCATATAATCGTGATAAACATAGAGGGTATTGGTCAACTAATTTAACAGGTGCAGGCGGAATGTGGGGAGGACCAGTTACTGGATTACTTCCAAGATATTGCAAGAAGAACGAGAATGGCAGATGGGTATTAGCTAATGCTAAATTACAAACATATTTCATGAAATCAGATTTCAGAGGAATGTTAGACGATGATGCAATGTCAGCACTAAAGGACTTACTTTACTAATCCAATAAATAATATTATATGGCAAACATTAGAGATTTTTATATGAGGGCACCAAGTGATCCTAAATATCGACCAGATCAAATAGAAGTATATGACGAAATCGAAGCGAGTATCAGTCAAGTTAGAATGACTCTTCTTACTAATCGTGGTGAAGTGTTAGGAGAACCTGGATTTGGAATTGAATCTGAAAAATACTTATTTGAATTCGAATTAGATCCATTTAAATTAGCAGAAGATGCTAACAATCAAATATCGAAATATGTAGGTGAAGCTAGAAAAAGAAAAATATCAGCTAAGCCACAATACATAACTGACGAAAAAGACAGAAAGGTTTATGTATTGTCAGTTTCAATCGATGGAAGAAGATCTCCATTCGCAGTATTATACGATTAATCAAATTTATTTAAATAAAAAAGCCCAATTGTTAGATTGGGCTTTTTTTGTTATGATCTATTTATAAGTCGATATATTTGATATATTAGATAGAGGAATATGTGATAGATGTAGAATCTCATTATAAGCTACCGTCTGCTCCGGTTTCTCCACCTTCTACAGTTTCTCCACCTCCACCTTCTTCTTCTCCGGCTGCAGCTGGCGCTGCTGCTTCTCCTCCTGCATCAATCGGTGCTGCTCCTTCGCTAGCTGGTATATCTGCAGGTTCTCCTTCGGCGATTTCATCTTTTTCCATTTCGAACCATTTCTTATTAGATTCAATTTCATCTTCTGTCATTCTTAATTCTTTTCTAATTAAATATTCAGTAGAGAAGTATGGTGTTCCATCATCTTTTAGAACTCCTTTCTTAGCGGTAAACGATGCGATACGTTTAGCTTCTAATTCGTTCTCTTTCATTTCTTCGAAAACGTTATCATTGTGATAAGTAATTACGATAGCATTATTGAATTTATAATCTTCCTTAAGTTCTGGAAAATCTAAACACATTTGCAGATACCATGGTTTTACAATCAATTCAGAGAACGCTGATCGTAATCTTCTAATAAATTTTTGATATCGAACTTCCTCTCTTGTAATACCTTCAGCGTTCAAAGTAAAGGCTCCCATTCCTGATTGACCTTCCCATCTTGAGTATGGAATCTTAGAATCCATTTTCAATTTCTTAGTAAAGTAACCAAGTAATTCAGAGTTTGATAAGTTAGGACCCGGATACGATAATGCCTCAATTGATATTGATTGATTTTGATCATTAACTGGAGTAACATAATTCTTATAGAATAAGATATTAGGTTTACCATCCACTGTTAATTCTCCAGTATCACCATTAAAGAATACATCCTCCTTTAGTAAGTTCATAAACTCTTTAACATCCTCTTGTGCCTTTTGGAAAGACTTAGATCCTGTTGGTACTTTAGTTTGTAATCTAATTGGCGCATTCATAACGTGCCATATTACTTTACTGTGCTCTAATATTCTTAATAAGTTGAATGATCTAATTAATCGTTCAACGAAACTAATTCTCTTAGTTTTAAAGTGATTCGCATATGATATGTAAATAACCTGTGAATCTGATAAAACCCTAGTTGATCCGTTTGATGGATCATACTGAGTCCACTGTAGATACATTTTTCCTCTAGCATCTTTATTAAGCTGTGGAGCGATACTAGCCGGATCTAATTCTTTAAATCCGATTATTTTCTTAGGTCGTTCTGGATTATCATAAATAATCTCAAAGCTTAGGTGACCTTCAATTAGGAACTGATATGAGTATTGCCATGCTGCAATACCTTCGGCGAATCCCCACGTGTTGTATATTTCCTCAAAATTAGTTTGATACTTTTTAATGATATCATCTTGATAATTTAATCGTTCGGTCTTATTAGAACCCTTGAACATTATCTTACCGGTCAAATCAGTTGCGTGACAGAATCTATTCTCATCACTATATACAACCATGTCATCTGCAATAGTATCGAGGATGAATTCAATTTCACCATTTGATGCAATATCACGCAAACGTTCTCTCTTAACCGTATAGTCTAATTGAAAGAACGCAATTGCTTTCGTTCTTAGCTGAGATGTAGTATCTGCTAACGCCATTGAGAACTTTAAAAGTTCATTATTTCCATTTGTAGTAGTTCTCGATGCCAGTTGGCTTTCGATGAATCCTATTGCTTTGGAATTCTTAAGTAGAAGGTCGTCGTATCGCGTACCAAACTTACTTAAACTTGATAGTGCGCTACTAGTAGAGCCCGTTCTATTATCACCAAATCCTGCCATGTTATCTTAGTTGTTTATTTTCAAAGTGTTTAAATAGCGTAGTGATGTCAAATGCACCAGGAGCTATTGCTAATCCAGTTGTATCAATGTTGGCTTGAGGTAGTTCCCCAATCTTATCCCAATCCAAAAGTTTAGCTCTTGTAATCTTATTTAATTTATATCCGCTTATTGCATATCCCAATTTAAATCCTGTAAAATCCTCTAGTGTTTTAGGAGTTATTCCAAACATAGGAAGATTCATATTCTTTCTATCCCGAATCGATGCTAGTTCCATATCATCGTCCCAAACTCCTAATCTTCCTAGGTTTTCTTCGATGATATTAATATGAGCCATTACTAAAGCAGCTCTATGATTAGGTGGAATAACTTTTAAGTTTAATATTAATGCAGTTTCCTTCCACTTCGGATGTGCGAATACTAATCCCATAGGATTTAAATCGTAGTATTGCCTATTCGTAATGAATGCATCTGGATCTTCTTTCCATTCTTCCTCTGAATTAGGAATCCATCCTAAATTAAAGTTAGGTACTGGAATTTCAAACATGTAGTAATGTCCAGGCATAACATCAGATCGACCAACATCAATTCCATGGAGTGCCATAGATTGTGAGAAGTTTCTCTCTCGTCTGTTTGTAACTATGTCTTCTAACTTCTTCATTTAATTCTTTTACATCTTACCGAACAAAAAGTTCTCTGTTATTATACCGAATCTCATATTATGTGCGATTGCATACGCTTTAGCTGCTTTAAATTTATCTGTGTTAACTACATATGCTCTTGCATGTGATACAAAGCTACGAGTTTGTTTTTCAGTCATTCTCTGAGGTGTTTTAGGTGGAAGTATATACTTATTAGGCTTGACTTCAATCAGCCACTCTCGCTCAATCCCTTGAGCATTTCTAGTTTTCATATATCCATCTATCCAATACATCGCTTCTCTCTTGTCAATTGAATGCCAGTATTTAATTCCAATAGGTTCTGATGCATATTCAATAACCATCGGATTCTCATCACAGAATTTAAAGAATTTGAATTCCCATCCTGATCTATATATAATTTGAGTAAGATCTCCTTTATATTTCTGAGGATTCTTAGGCACAAAATATCCTTGGCGAATACGTTTACCCGTTCTTGGTTTTAGAAAAGATTTTATGTTTTTATCCTTATTGCTCATATATACTTATTTATTCAAAAAAAGCCCTCCGTTAGGAAGGCTTTGGCTTATAGTACAACGACCATAAGGGGGCGTTAGAATAAATCCGACCAATTCGTCTTCGAATATTCTATAGATTCTTGTAATGTGAAGCTTGGATTTTCTTTTTGTGCTAAGAATATGCCGTATATAAACACTGCGGATTGTTCTTTATCAAGTTCATCAATTTCAGTCATTAATACTTTAACGCTTTCAGTGATAGTTTCTAGTGACAAGTGATGTTTAGGCATTTAGCTTAGTCTCAATGAATGAGTCAGCTTCCTGAGGTCCAAGTTTTCCTTTTTCTACTAACTTAACGATAAGAGCGGATATTGCAAGATGCTCTCCTTTTTTTCCTTCAGGGATCTCAACTTCATTTCTCTCGAATGATTTTTTAAGATCTTCAAATGCTTCTCTTGCACATTCTTCTACGTCTGCTTCAGATCCAACTAGATCAACTAAGTCGTCTAATATTGTTTCGTCCATGTCCATTTCAACTTCTGCGTTCTCATTAATGATACTTGCGTTGAATGATGCAAATGATGTATGTAATCTATTCATTGTGATTAAACTTTTTATTATTTATTCAATTTACACAAATAATAAATCAAATGGAGATTCAGAAAAATTAGACATTATGATCTGATTGAACTCATCATATGTTTTCCTATCTCCCATTTTATCATAGAAGTTATATAAGTTATTAATATCCTTTATTCCATTTACTTCTTTACGATTATTTGGATATTGATCTCTTAATTGTTTAATTAATTTAGACCATAAGAATACTGAATATCCGTCTTGTAATAACTTGAACGTTTCCTTCTTACCCGCAGAATCATTATCGAAGAGTATACGACCATTCTTCTTAGAAACTAATGTACCAAGTATATTCTTACCTTTGGTTACACCAGTGGTGGCTATTGAATTCTTAAGGAACATGGCATCAATCTGACCTTCTAATACAATAATAGGTTCGTTAAAGTTGATATTAAGAATATTGAAGTAGCTATTAACGATGTCAATCTTGGTTATAATTGCTTCATCAATTGCGTCAATCAATTTATTTTTTACAAATTGAGAGTAATTTTTAATATCATATTTAGGTCCTGAATAATCATCATTGATTCTACGTATCGATAGTCCTAGTACCCTTCCTGATCTTAGATCTAAATTGAATATATAAATCTTGTCTTGTCTACTGTCATAATAGCAGGATTTGTCAAATGCTGGAAGCTCTCTAATATTTCTACTGGTAACGTATTCCCCAATTGGAGAATCAAGTGGAGCCTCTGAACACTTCTTTAAAAAGAATCTATCAGCCAGTTCTTTAAAATCGATTAGAACTCCTTTAACCTTCGGATCCATCAGGAACATTATCAATTCTCCACGCTTAGTTCCGTGTTGGATCTTACGATCAGGTTCAACATGAATCATGCTTGGAATAGGAAGATGATGCTTCCTTGCCCAATGAGAAACAAAATTAGGTATCTTAGTAAAAGTTAAACACCCATCATTGAAACATTTATATGTCCCAGTCTTAAGGAATATATTACCCCTCTTTTTAGATACATCATTTTCTGAATCCCCACAATATGGACAAGCAAAATTAAGCTTGTCCTCATCTTCATTTACATGTTGCTTGAATCTATTTCCAGGAAATGATTGCTTTAATACATCGCTGACAAATTCAGATAAATTATAGGTAGTTTCAGTTTTCATTCATTTTTGTTAATTCATTAGCAATTTTAGATGTCGCATCTGCAATTTTACTAATTGCGGACTCAGCCTTTTCTCTAGCCTTTCTTGCTACTTCCTCCTGTTTCAATCTTGCTTTTTCTTTCTTTTCCTCTGCCTTCTTAGCTTTCTCAATTTCCTTGAGTTCATTCAATCTTGCAGTTTCCGCTAGTCCTTCTGGAGAGAATGCTCCAATTCCAAGCTTCTTTGAAATTCTATTAATAAACGGCTTCAGATTCTTATTAATGATGATTACAGTATTTAATCCGTATTTAGTTATGACTTGTAGATATTCATCAAAATCTGCTTCAGGTACATCTAATTCTGGATTTTCAATAACTTTCCAGAATTTCTCTGGAACCTCTTCATGCTCTAATGTCTGTTCACATATCACATGAAGTGGATAAAGTTGATCACGAGTCATTGGATTCTTAGTCACTGATGTTTTGAATACAATAGATCTCTTAAGATTAACATCTATTGTAGGTAGACCGATTGCCTTTAGAATTCTATTAATAGGCTCTACTATTAAAACAAAGAATTGCTGGTCCCAATCTAGTTCCGGAATAATTTCTTCTGGATATTGTCCTGGGTTATATGCGAATAAATCTATTCCAAATTCGTTAGGTTTACAATACAACATTTGATATTTACTTCCCTGTCTAATCCTAGGATATCTCCCTTCTAAATCATTCTTAAGTATTAAGTGATTATGATGCATTACTGCTTTGGGTCCATTTGCGGCTCCCTTATGAAGCGTACACTTAGCTTCACTCTGTACATACTTATCATACTGCCTTAGGTTAAAACTCTGAGAGAATTCATCAGGATGAAGTGTTAAAAATTCTTCTTTAACTTCTTCTATTAACGGTATTAAATCTTTTTCTAGATCTACATTAACACCGTTTCGTAGGAAGAATTTAATGAATTCAGTTTGATGCTCTCTTGCCCATATCGGATATGATGCTTTAATCGGTTCAAGTCCTTTAATCAAAAGATATCTTTCGTCCTCTGGATAAAGTTCCTCGTTTGGATTAGGTTCATATGCTACTTTGAGTACATAATTTTTCTTCTTAATCCAAACTGCATTAGTAGCTATAAGCTCTAATTTAAATGTTTGTCGATTAACTGTATTGAATCTAGCTGACCACTTTTCAAACGCGGTATCGTAGAATTGTTTAATTCGATGCTTATCAATCTCAATACAAATTCTCATGAATTCGTCTTCGGTTAAATCTAATCCCTCTATTGATTTTAAAGCAGGCTCAAAATTTACATATGTTGAATCAGTATCTGTGTATATTGCAATAATTTCGTTTGGATCTATTGCATTAATTGTCCTATCTGAAAATCCAAGTATTTCATGTAGCTCGGTATCAAGGTGCCATTTGTTTTTAAAATAGAAGTCAATTGCCTTGTTCGCAAATTTAATCATATCTTGCCCCTGGAGAGTAATTGATTGTGCAATATCTGGGTTATAAAAATAAAACCATTTATTTCCAAAGGCTCCGTATATAGAATTAATAAGAATCTTAATCGCTCCTTGTCGCAGGCTCAATTGCTTGATTTTTTTCGCGTTATCTTCCATATTCTCAAGTTATATTTTGTTATATCTTATATAAATAATTAAAAGAAGGTTTTATATGGAAGATCACATAGATCAACTCACGGGAGAACTTGCTGTATTTGAAGCATTCCCATACCTAGTGGCATTTCCGTTCTCAGATTACATGATGGAGCTAGATACAATTGACGATTATTCAACGTCAGGAATAGACCCAGTCATAATAAATGCAGCTAGTAACTTCGTAAAACCTGAATTCGTCAACTTTAATTATACCGGTAAATATACTAAAGTTACTCTCTCGTTTTATACATACGATATCATTTTTATTTCAGAAAACATAGACCACATCAAAAAACTAGACTCAGTTAGAGAAGATTTAGATAGAGGATTAGATAGTGAGTCAATTGTCGAGAAGATATTAATGATTAAGAATGGAGAAAGGTTCCTAAAGAAAATAGGATCTAGCCTCGTTGCTGGGAAATCATTTAATGGGTTATTAGATGCGCTATTAAAGGCCAATGATATAACAATAGATGATAAAAATCTAAAAAAAATCAAATCAATGTTTAAAACAGTAGATTATGATCAATATGATGAACAAACACAGGAATGTATTAAATCATATTACGATATACATCTGCATCACATCAAGGTGTTACTAGGAATAGTGATTGCCAAAAAGATTCACTAAAAAAATCAAATCCGATGGCAAAAAGGAAGTATGGCGAGGACGACATAGAAGAGGAAATCGCACAATGGGAAGAAGAAAGAAAAAACATAAAAACACAAAATATGATAGACAAAGGAATTAACATTAAATGTAGAGGTCAGAAACAGAAAGAAGTAATACAGATGATTGATGAGAAAGACATTAGTATTGTGATTGGACCTCCGGGTACAGGTAAAACTTATTTAGCATGTGCGAAAGCTTTAAAATTTGTAAAGGATAATCCAGGTACATACAAGAAGATTACATTGATTAAATCAGTAAACGTTCCTAAGGACGAAGAAATCGGTTATCTAAAAGGAACGATGGAAGAGAAAATGGAAATGTATATGTACCCATTTATAAGTAACTTTGAAAAGATAATTGGTAAGGTTGCCTGCACATCTCTAAGAACTAATGGAATAATAGATATCTTACCTATTAAGTTTGCGCTTGGTGTTACTCTAGATGACTCTATTGTTATAATCGATGAAGCTCAACAAATATCAAAAGATAATTTGAGAACTCTAATGACTAGAATTGGTCAAAATACTAAAATCATATTTTTAGGAGATGTTAAACAGAAATCCGTTAATAAACGACACAAAAGTGCTCTTGAATTATTGATCGAACATTTTCATGGAATTGAAGAAATGGGATGTGTTGAACTTACAGAAGATGATGTAGTTAGACACCCAATTATTAAGAAGATTATTAAAGTATTTGAAAGAATAGAAAAAGCCGAGGATTTAAATGGCCAAGGATAATAAATAATCATATAGACGATTAATTAAAAAAAAAATAAGATTATGGGAAATAAGAGATGGTTTCAAACAAGGTTCTTTAAAATAGTAATGTCAGTGGCTTTACTTACGATGTACCTGTTATTTACAATAGCTAAGTTTGATGTAGGTGAAACGGGATTTGAGTCATTTGCTAATAGTGTTCATCCTGCTGTTGCAATCTTAATTGCTGATATACCACTAGCAGGGTCTATTGGATATGCTTATTTTGCAATTGTAAACAAATGATTTTAACTATAGTCATATTGCTCTCTATTATTGCGGGAATCTCTAAAGCAGTTATGGATAAGGTGAATTTCCATTTTTCAGAATCTATTTTTGTTAAATATAATGGATTATTTTGGAATCCCGTGTACTCTTCGATGAATAAGTATAAAAATGGCATTAAAGCCCATGGCTCTAAGTTTTTTGGTTCAACTACATTCTTTGTGTGGACAACCGATGCTTGGCATTTGTTTCAAATGATAAATGGAGTTACAGTGGCTAGTTTATTCTTTTTAGTTGGAATGTTTTTACCATGGTGGAGTGCCATTATATTATACGCTCTAACTAGAATGATATTTGAATTGTTTTTTAAGAGATTTTTTAAACTGAAATGAAGCACTAGTAAAGCTACTTAGTAAAATTTGTTAGCTTTACTCTTTTGCTTCCAAGTATTTCAAATTCCTGGCTTTTGTATATTTCAAGCCTATCATTAGAGTGCTTAACTGAATATCCTTTTAAATCGTCAATAATATCCCAAATCACAACAACATTTTTTCCAATAAGGAATCTCATTCCCCTACCAACTGCTTGTCTAATTGTAATCTCTGCCTTAGTTGATTCTACGAACACAATATGATGAACATTCTTGAGGTCGATACCAGTTGCGAATGTTCCATATGATGCGACTATGATAACATCATTGTGTGCTTCCATCATATCCTTAAACACTTCACGATCGGAGTTCTCAACTCCACCATCAATATAATAAGTATTTGGATTCCATTCTTTGAGTCTATCTTGAATTCTCAATCCATATTCATTCTTTACATCTGAAAATAGGACAAGTGTGTTCTTACCAAATTTAGATATTAGTTTACTTATAAAATCGAGTCGTTCCTCGCTTTCAAATATAATTCCCTTCTCAATCTCAAGCATCCGCTTACCAAACTCCTCGGGCTTACGAAATTGATCCTTTACTTTCTTACGCAGTTCCTTATCAGTTTGGATTTTAAGGTACTCAGCAACAGTAGGATTAGTTTTATCATATTCTAGGAATACCTGTTTGATCTTAATATCTGGAGAATAATCATTATCCATTAAGAACTTAGCACTTAGTGTCATAACAAGTGGACCTGTTCTCTCTTGCATTGTATAAAAGTCTGAATATTCTAGATCAATTTTCATCGTTCCAGACAATCCAAGTTTATATTCCCAATTCACACATGATTCAAGTATATCACCAATTGAATTTCCTCTGGCTTTATGAGCTTCATCTACGCATACAACTGAGAAATAGGAGCATATATCCATGATTCTAGCGTTTGCTAATTTACGCTTAATGTTCATTATATCAGATTGACGCTTTTCCTCTTCGCCCTTCTTAATACTCTTCATTATTAAATTCTCAAGTTTATTCTCTAAACACTTAGGAACGAGATTTAACATACTCTGATATGTAGTAATTAACATATCACATTTGTCAAACTTAACTTGGTCGAATTCTCCCTTCTTTCCGCCGACTGTATGAATATCCCAGTCAACTAATCCATTTGAAAATTGTTTAAACGCCTTCGCAGTCTGATTAACAAGACTTACATTAGGAACGATAAGCAATGCTTTCTTTCCTTTTCCAACCTTACCTATGAATTTTAGGTAAGAATTATAAGTATAGAATATAGATGTCTTACCGCTCGATGTTGCGAGCTCCTCACAGCAAAATTTATACTTAAGTGCTCTAAACGCTCCTTCATATTGGTAATCCCTTGGATAGAATGGCTCACCCTTATCAGTAACAATACCTTTATATAGGGCATTGACAAATTTTTCATAATTATGACGATTAATTTCTAGATCTAGTTGAGTTTTAATTCCTTCGATCTTAGTTTCTATGTTATATATTTTTGTAAACTCAGATACTTCCCTCCATAATCCAATAGGAATCTTAAAATCCTTTGTCATAAAATGATCCATGCCATCCCATGTTCCGTTTTCAACGGATTGGTTAAAAGCAGCATCCTTTGACTTCTTCTTAAAGAAGCTATAAATATAATCCCTCTCGGAAGAGAGGGAATATGATGTGATTTTAAGATTTTTATTGTCGTCGGTTATACCGAATTGTAACATTTACATACCTAATGTTTTTTCTATCTCAACTCTGGTTTTAATACCAAATAATACGTTGTCGACAGTTTTAATGGAATCTACGAAGAATGAAATTTGATTTTCAAGAGTGTCTACTACTTCTTTTATACTAGCTGTCTTGCCATCAATTATTACAGTCTTTTCGTTATATTGATATCGTTGCTGCATATTAGTTGATAGATCTTCCATCTGTTTACTTCTAGCATTTCGATATGCCTTTTTAACAGATGATAGATTCTCAATTAGTATGTGACTATCTTCTAATAGTCGCTGACGCATTGATAGCATCTTAACTTGAACCTCTTTAAGTCCAGTCATCCCAGTTCTCATTAAATCTATAGATTCTCTGATTTCACTTGAAATAGTGGCACGAGTTTTACTATGTTTAGCACACATATCTTCTAAGGGATCCTTAGCTTTAGCAGGTGCATCATTTAAAAATTCGTCTAAGTTATCGTAATCTTCCATGTAGTATTCTACTATTAAATACTATACGGGTTTTATAGATTCTTTAACATTTCAACAAGTTCAGGCTGTGGAAAACAATCGAATTTATCTTTACGTACGTTAGTGTGAGTCCATAGTCCAAATTGCTTTGCATTATATGCATCAGAATTAAATTCAAAGGCATCCTTTGGAGCCATTCCACCTTTAAGTAATTTAGGTAAACCGTTTACTAAATCCATTTTAGGATATATGTCCTTTAGGTGCAATAGTAATAATCTAAGGCTTTCAATCTGTTTAGGTGAATATGCGTGCCAATATTGGAAGCCTCTAAATTTATAACCTAGGTCACATACAAATTCTTCTTCAACTTCAACATTAACGTAAGTATAATACTTTCCGTCTTTCTTTGTTAAATATCCAAAATTGTTTAATTCAACACCACCTGAAAATTTAGATATATTAAATCCTCCTACTTTACCAAGGTGCCATCCTACATAATTATTAGGAAAACATTCAAGAACTACTCCATCATGTTTTGCCTCTTTACCTTTAACATTTGAACCGCCAATAACATATTGAGTAGCTACTCTACCTCTAGTATCTTTGTTCCAATTATTAACGGTGCTATATGGATCATCCCATCCAGCAGTATGGTGAATAAAGAATCCAAGTGGTTGGATTTTTCCATAATCTCTGACATATTCATCGGTATCTAAGTATACCTTATCAATAACTAATCCATCCTTGGTTGTATATTTTCCAAGATACGCAAGTTTATTATCAGTGTCATTTGTTGGTGGAGTAGATGTAGTCACGGCAGTTTGATCTGTGTCAATTCCCATTGCCTCAAATGTTTTTCTACCAACTATACCATCGGCGGTTAGTCCGTTTTTACTCTGCCATGCTTTTACGGCTCTCTCAGTACCTGGACCAAAGTCACCATCAGCGGTAATCTTTAGATACTTTTGTAATTCTTTTACATTACTTCCTTTTGATCCTAATTTTAACATAATAATTGTGTTTATTTTTAACCTATAAATTTATAGTATTTAGCGTCTATTGAATAGAAATCTTCAATATCCATATCGTCAATATCATTTGATGTTAGTAAATTTCCACCAATATCAACATTATCTCCTTCAACATATAGAGAAGGGACATTAGTTCCAAATTCACCGATTATAATTCTAAGAATGTCGAATCTTTTTTCAAGATCTAGGACACGTTTAGTTAAATCAGAACCTTCTGCAAATATGAATACACTTGGATATTTAACGTGATCTCCGTCTCCTCTCATTAGGTGAAATTCCTGCTCTACATATTTCTCATCGAATAAGTCTTTGTCAATACATTCAGTTCTTGATTCAGCATCTTTGAAATCAATAATAATGAATGGTAATTTAGCTTGAATAGTATTACGAACATCTGGCCAAGAGTAATGTTTTTCTAAACTTTTCTTCTCTAATTCGGTATATTCTTCGTATAGACGGATATATTTACGCATGTAGATTCCTTTTTGTTTATTTATTTAATTAAAAACGGTACAATATGATAGTTTTAGTAGAAGGTCCACGTGGAGCGGGAAAATCTCACCTAGTTGACAATTTCTTCGCTCAGAATGAGGATGATAGATTTGTTTATTACAAATGGAACTTTGCATCTTGGGTTGAGTTTCTGAATCTTAAAGAGAAAGGAGAAGTAACTCACTACTTTAGTCTAGCAAATATCCTCACTGTTCTTGAAATGAGTAGTACAATATTTAAGGATAAGATATTAATATTAGATAGATCAATATTTTCAGCATATGTATGGGCCAATTATAGAGGTAGAATCCCAAAGCATGATTTAATTGAAGAATTTCACAGAATTATTTCAGGTCCTTTATATAACAACTGTAAATTAATCTATGTGAATAGAGACAATTTAGTACAGAAATACAATAGAGTAAACAAGGATATATTTGACCAATATGAAGACTATCATCGTGAGAAACAAGAATTCGACGAATGGCTCACAATATTCAATGAACAGATAAACGATATGTTTCGTGGAAATGCGGCCTTCATGTTTAATAATAGGTTCGATACTAAAAGTCAAGCGGATTTCAATAAATTATTAAACAGTTTTGTTGATAAATAATAAAAAATTCATTGCCGTGAGAAATCGAGTAAATAAATTTAGAGAGTTCGAAAAAATTAACGAACAGGAAGAAGTTAAAGCAAAATCAGCTCCATTAAGAGGATATAGTGCAGATGCAATCTTAGCTAGAATTTCAGAACTAATGGAAATAATGCCAGATAGAGTTAAATTTGGGGTTCCTGCAGATAACAAAGGATATTCATTATCATATAGAGATGCTAATGGTGCAATCAATAAAATTAAAGACATTCAACATTACTACTCAAGTAAAGGAGAAGATGTAAAATTTTACTGCTGGGCTATAAGCTACGCAGGAAGTTGGGATGCAACTAAAAGCCTAAGAGAAAAGATAGACGAGTTTGGAGGATTTGGATCAGAAACCAATATGAACCTTAAAAAAGTAATCGGATATTTTAGCAAGAATTCAGAAGATGTAGACAACGTAAGAAGTTTATCAATTTCACTTGATTCTAAGTCTATTAGAAAGGACGCAGCTAAGGTTGATTCTGAAGCAGCAAGTGAAAATCCTCAACCTAATGAAACTGAGGGTGAAGTTTAAGGTATAACAATTCAACAATATTCATAACATGGCAGGGATTAATAACTTAAGACAAGTACACGATAAACGAGGAGATGAATTTTTAAATAATCTTCTAAATAACTTTGTGGTAATAAACGAGAACATCGAGGGTACTTTCTTTGGAGTTAAGAAGGATAAAGAATCTGGAAAATTCAGATACTTTAAAAAATCAGGTGAAATCACTTATGTCGATAGAATGCTGATGAAATTTTACAACCCAGCAATTGCATATTTTGAAACCCTATCAGACGATAAAAAATCAAGAATCCCATCTAATTTTTATTTCGGATTTGAATTCGTAACATCTAGAGATAAAAAATCATCTAATTTTAATAGAGCACCTAAGAATAACTTGATTCTTTCATATATTCACAGATTAGGAGATGATGGAAAACCAGAAGAAACATTACAGACAAAAGATGATTTAGATAGATGGGCATATTACTTAGAAGTAGAAGCTCCACCAATTATATTTGAAGGTAAGTTAGACGATGATCAAAAACGAGACATATTAGAATTTGTTTATGCAAAGGATTCAGATCTTCAAGAGAAATTCAAAACTACATCATTTACAAAATACATTATTTCAATTCTTAATTCAGGTGAACGTGAAGCGTTAACTAGAAGTGGATTCAATGGAGATATTAGTAGCATCATATTTAGATTCTATGATGAGAATGATGAAAACTCAAAAGCGGACGCATTTCTTGCAAAGATAGTTGATCCAATGTTTAGTATTAGATCAATAGCAGATGATAAGACAGAAAACAAATCAAATGATTATATATGGTTGATCGTAATTGATCTCATGAATAAGATTGAAATGTATTCTGAGGATGAATTAAGAGACATGTGTGATGGTGAAGAGGATTATGATACTAAATATCTGAACCTAATCAATAGAATATATAAAGACTTCATTAAGGAATATTCTTACAAATATGATGGTCTACAATTAGACATTCCAGATTATTTAAATAGACCTGAATTTGAGGTTGAATTTG
>OCVQ010001854.1_pt1 | contig 15137 bp, 18 predicted proteins | sample 1539061 | NCBI WGS metagenome assembly OCVQ01 (sample SAMEA3355526, study PRJEB22509) | marine metagenome | biome: marine; feature: river plume; material: water | place: USA | collected 2010-08-08 | depth 0.5 m | reverse complement strand
CTGCTAATTTGTGTATAAGTGATGCGGTATATAAAGCTTTCAATGAGCGTCTTTTAGCAAATGGGGGAAAACATGATTGAATTACAACTTTTAAAATCAGATGATTCTTATAGTGCTGCCGCAAAACAGCGGATGGAAGTAAATATTGAGAATTTTATCGAAACCCTTACGGATGTTGGTACATCAAGTACTTATATGACACTTCTATTCGGCGCGAATGTTACAGTTGATGGTCGCAGCCGAAAAGTGACTGATTTTGCCGATATTGAGCCGCTAGAAGATAAAGCTAAAAGAGGCTTCATCGTCGCCATCCACCGCTCTGAATTAGAAAGTCTAATCGTAGATATTCTCAGGAAAAACGGCTTTTCGAAAATAAAAAGGATCGAAGAAACTGGTTTTCTTCAGGTTGAAATTGATCGCCCAAGTACAGCTCAGTTAGATGCCTGGGCAACTGAGTGCGACCGCCATTTGAGCGCTGCCCTTAGCCGGTCTGGCAAAATAAAAGCTGATTCCCTAGGCCAAATCGCAAAGGGTGTGAAAAATGAGTTCATTGAACCTGTTGCCGCCCATCGTGCACGGCTACAACTTGATGATTTATCTTCATCAAGTGAAAATTTCATAAAAGTGATCGGTATGACACGTAAGGTTCATTTCCTAGGCTATGGCCTGCCACTTGATAATGAAGAGGCTCATAAAATTCTGAGCCAGACGCGTCAGCCTAAATTCAAGGAAATTGCCAAAATTATGGCTGGTTAACCTAAGTTTTATGCATAATAAGATGATAGTTTGTTGCTATTTATCTTTTGCCTGAGGCGGCTTATCCTTACGCGCATCTTCTCTGACAGATTCACTGAACGAAGAGCCAAATTTAAACTGGCATTTCGGGTCAAACTGTCGGCAGATAGTCATTGCTTCGTCATCAGAACGGGCTGCGAGAACCATCCAGAAATAATGTTCTTGATAGAGCGCATATCCACGTATGAGCTTTGTTTGGGCACGATGGAAATAGCCTCCAATCATGACAAAAATGACGACAAATAAAAGTGGGTGGACAAGTAAAGAGACTGCATAGGTAGACAAAACAGCCATAAGTGGCTCCCACATCCGGTAATTCAGGAGCCAGAATGGTGGGAGAAACGTTGCAAAGCTTGAATATTCTGCTTCAAAAAGAAACACATCCCGACTCACATTTCTTAATGCCTCGTAAGTACGATATCCTTTAGGATTATCTAGCTCATGGCTTTTTAGTTTGAACGCAACCCCTTCTGATATCTCAGCAGGTGCATATTCAAGAATACAGCCAGGATATTGTTTGGCAAAAACTGACAGAAAAAATCCGTCTCGGAACAGTGTAAGGAGAGCTGGCCGCTCAATCATTTTGAGCTGTTCTTCTAATTTTTGAATATCATTATCAACCGGCAGGCCGTCAATCGCCACAAGCACATCTAGCTCACGCAGTCTCAGCTCGCTCGCATAACTCTTGCGACCCACAGTCTTAATCCGGATGAAACCTTGCGTGTTTTCATCCATGTTTTTCGAAGCGGAACTATCTGATGCATCTGCCATAGGGAACGTCTCTGCCTATCATCTGTCCGGCCTATCATCTGACAGACCGCACGCGGGAGAAAATGCTTATGGGAAGCTAATCCTGTCTTGCTGTACTTCGAGTAGTTTCAGCATTTTCATATTCTGACCAGCAAGCATTTCTACTTGAGCTGCCATATTTTTCTGAGACGCCGAAAGTGCCCCAATATCAGAGTTATCGATCAACTTTTTCTTTACGTCATCAATTTCTTTGCTGAGCTTGGAATCGGTTCCAGCCAACTGCACAGCAACAGAATTAAGATGGCCCATTGCTTCATTAATAATTACATCACCAAGCTGTTTGCCAAGCTTTTCATTCGATAATGCCATAGCATCTGATGACGCCTTGATATCAGCGCTAAGCTGCTGACTTGATACACCGATAAGCTGTGTAAGCTCGGTAATTTTCGTTGTTGCTTCGCGGTTAAGAGCAACAAGTTCGCCTTGCTGCTCTAGAGAGCCTGAAAGTTCACCAAGAACAGAATTCAAATGTTCGATATTTTCAGCAAAAACAACTAGCCCTTCACGATTGGTCGTTGTCATCACTCTCAATTCACCAAGTGTTTTGAAATAGAGCATGGCTGAAAAACCAAGACTAAGAACAGCTGCGCATATCGCAGTGACAAAGGTAATTGTGGTATAACGATGAATCTGGGACACGTTCTTTTCCAACTTCCTGTGTTCGCGTTTAATTTGACTATATTCAGAGGTAACATCAGTTGCAGCATCAGCGGCATCAAGAGCCAGCTTAATACTTTCCTGTACTGAATTCAGTTCGCTTGCCATATCTTACCTCTCCTCATTCCCACTATCGTACCAATGAGTATGCTAACCATTAATATCGAGAATGCCTGACTTTTTTTTCCGGCGACTAACCGCTGAATTTTTGACAGACGCATTCTCTGAAAAATATGCACATTGCATGCCAGTCGACTGATATACTATCTGTGCAGGAAGATTTTTCCCTTTAAAGCCAAACTGCCTGCAACCCCAAGGGTTGCGAGGCTCATATGTCACAAAAAAATGACGACATCCCCGGCAATTCAGTCGGAGATCAGCTTCATTATCAGGCGGCGGAGATGAATGCGGTCGGCGGCTCATGATGACGGCCTGAACCAGTTAATAACGTCAGCAATAATAAACCGCAATCCACCGCACACAGATGAGAAAGCACAAACAGCCAATGCGTAACCGCGTACCTGATAGCCAGCATCAAGAAAATCAGCTGCCTGAAGAGATAATACCGCACCGAGGATAAAAAAGCAGACAGTGCTAATCATCTCACCAAGGCTGCGCGGCCGGCGCTTCCGCTTTATTTGGAATTGTGGAGGTTTACTATCTACCATCCTCTGCTCCTAGCTTTTGACCTGTTTCATTAAACTGCATATCACCCGGAAGGTCCACATCTGGCTCTTCCAGCATTTCACCTTTATCCAACCGGTACAGATATGCCAGGACCACCGCAACAGCCTGATAAAGCTGCTCAGAGATTTCAGCACCAATTTCACCTGTAAAGAACAAGGCACGTGCAAGCAGAGGTGAGCGGAATACTGTTACCCGGCTATCCTTGCCCGTCTCGATAATTTTTTGTGCCATATGACCACGTCCCATCGCCAAAATCTTTGGTGCCTCAGACGAGCCTACTTCATATTTCAGGGCTACCGCGAAATGGGTCGGGTTCGTGATAATAGCGGTTGCCTGAGGCACATCTTCAAGGGCGGCTTGCTGACGGCCCGCATTCTGAGCGGTTTCCATCTGCATACGCCTGATCTTTGCTTTTACCTCAGGTGACCCTTCTGTCTGTTTATATTCATCTTTTATTTCCTGCTTACTCATGCGTAATTGTTTAATATGCACATGCCTCTGCCAGAAATAGTCAATCGCTGCAATAACAGCAAGAATGACAAGCATAGCGCCAAGTAAGGACGGAAACATATCCAACCCACTCGCCAAAGCTGAATTCAAATTTTGTTCTGTTAGCTGAATAAGAGAGGGGAGATGTGCATAAAGAACAACCCCTGAAACGCCAAATAACAGAAACACTTTGAGCAGTGATTTTACAAGTTCAACAAGCCCTTTTACCGAGAATATTCTCTTCAAGCCAGCAAGAGGACTTATCCTGCTTCCCTTGAAATTCATCGCTTTTGGCGCAAAATTCAAGCCACCAACTGCCGCCTGTGTTGCAATAATAATAATCATAATCGGCACACCAATTATGATGCCGCTTAGAATAATTAATTCTAGCATCTCGAAGAATTTCTCACCGATTAGCTTATTTAAATCATTTGGGCGCTCGAAATGGAACATGCGCGACCACCGCGTTATTGCCGGCTGAATAAACATCGGCAAAATAAACATCATCACCAAACCAGCAAACAAGGTTGTGAAAACGAACATCTCTTTTGAGCTGAGAACCTGTCCATCTTCACGGGCTTTTTGAAGTTTTCGTTGGGAGGGTTCTTCGGTTTTTTCCTGACCGTCCTGACTTTGCTCAGCCATAGATTGCCTTTCCCATCACGAATTCAAGATTTTCCATTGAAGAAACAGCAAGGTCGTTCAAGGCAAATGATATCGCATCAACAGAGACATATAACATCAGAAATACAGCCATTAATGTTATCGGAAAACCAAATGAAAATAGGTTCAACTGTGGGGCAGACCGTGTCATTACACCGATAGCAAGATTGATGAGCAACATCCCAATACCGATTGGCAACATGATAAGACTTGCCGCAACAAACATCTGCCCAGCCGCTGCAATACCGCCTTCAACAAACGCACCAAAATGCGGTGTTTCGCCAACCGGAAGGTGCTGATAACTTTGCATCATCGTTCGAAGTACCAAAAGATGCCCGTTCATTGACAGAAAAAGGATAGTCATAAACATCTGAAGCATTTTAGAGACAACTGGCGTTTGTCCGCCAGAATCAGGATCTATCTGTGCTGCATAACCAAGGCCAGCTGATGTCGCGATTTTCTCACCTGCCAGCATTGCGGCACTAAACCAGATAGTCAGAATGAGTCCCGCAGAAACACCGATAACTATTTCTGTTACGATAACGCCAATCAGTTTCATCTGGTCAAGCGTTTCAATAGGCGGCACATCAACCATACCCATGACGCTCACCCCCAACAGGATACCCATCACGACGCGCACCTGCACCGGCACAAAAGACCCTCCAAAAAGAGGGGAGGCAAGAAGGAATGAGCCAATACGCAAGCTTGCCAGAAAAAGCTGGCAAAGCATTGTCATCACAAACTGCATTTCCAGTCCTGGCAACCCGCCCATTCCCTGCAATTCTGTTAATGGCAAATCCATAACGATACCTCAGCAGACCAGCGTTAGCTGACCTGCGTAACCTGATCAAATATGAAGCTAAAATAATCTGTAAGTTGGACAAGCATCAGATTAGCCAGCAGACCAAAGGTGGTCAAAACAAGGACGAGCTTCGGAACAAAACTGAGCGTTGCTTCATTAATGGATGTCGCTGCCTGAATGATCCCGACAAACAAACCGATGGCAAGAGCAACAAGCAGAATGGGCCCAGCGATAACCACAATCTGCCAGAAGGCCATCCGCAGCATCTCAACATTCATATCAAATTCCATTATGCGAGCCCTTTCTTAGGCCGAATAGGTTGCGACAAGAGAGCCAACCGTCATTGCCCAGCCATCAACCAAAACAAAAAGCAGTAGCTTGAATGGCAGCGATACAAGCATCGGGCTTAGCATCATCATACCAAGAGCCATCAAGATAGAGGCAATCACCATATCGATTACAAGAAATGGCAAGAATAGAAGAAAGCCAATCTGGAAAGCTGTCTTTAATTCAGACGTAATAAAAGCCGGGAGCAGAACAGTAAGCGGCACAGATTCAGGCGTTTCAAAGCTGCCCAAATTCGCCATATCAGCAAACATTTTCAAATCATCTTTTCGGGTATTTTTGACAAGAAATCCCTTCATTGTATCGCTTGCTGAACCCAGTGCAATTTCAGCTGATACATCGCCATTTAGATATGGGTCAGCTGATTTTTCGTACACTTCAGTTAAGGTTGGCGACATGATGAAAAACGATAGAAATAATGCAATCGCAATCAATACCTGATTTGGAGGTGTTTGCTGGGTTCCCATCGCCTGGCGTAAAATCGACAGTACGATGATAATGCGTGTGAAGGATGTCATCCCAAGCACAAGAGACGGCAAAACAGTTAGCGCTGTCATTAGAGCCAGCACCTGCAGCGAGAGAGAATAGGATGTTGTCCCATCGCCAAATTCAGTAGAGGTCAAGGCAGGCAGACCACTAGCAAGGCCAGCAAGGGCATCCTGTGCAACAGCAGGCGCCATAGGCAGCATACAAAACAGGGCAATGCTCAAAAGTGGCGCTAGACTAGCAAGCGCACTTGTCAAGGAACGGGAAAAGGTCATCGTTGCTGTCTCCAGCGTTTGAAGGTTACAGCAAAGTCTGACATCTGCTTATCATCAGCTTGCGCGGGTGATGCAGAACTATGGGGCGGCTGGTGGCGCGGTAAGATTTGGCCACCATCAGCACGCTCGGTTAATTCCATTGGCGCAGGGCCATCCTGACCATTTTCAGCCTGACCACTTTCAGCCCAACCATTTTCATCTTGGGCAGCGTTCAGTGCTTTGGCAAAAGCAGGAGAAAAATTAGACTCGTTAGTTGCGGGCTGCGGCTGGTGCAACGGCACCAGCGATGGCGCAGTGCCTTTAGCAGACACCATCACAAATGTCTGGTCATCAATCTGAACAAGACGCAGGCGCTCACCTTGAGCAACAGCAGTATCTTCGATGACGTGGATACGCCGACCAGCATGCAGACTAGAGCGGATAGCGCCGCCTTTCCGGCGTAGAAAAAACAGAATAGCAATCATTACACTCAAGAAAGCGAGAGTAATCGTAATTTGCTGCAATCCTACAATTTCACCGAACATCCGGCATGCCTCCCAGCAAGAAAAGAATCACGCGCATTTCTGCACATTTATCTTTCAAGAAAGGCAAGAACCGTGCCAACTAGATCGCAGGCACCTTGTGATGATTTATTATGAAGTGTAATACTAATATAAGGCTCTGTAATATAACCTTATTTTGAAGAAACGGCTCTTTGACGCGTGCCGCCCTTTTCTGCCGATTATGGCATGCCTTAGCATATCAAATGAGCGCCGTCATTTTCTTGACGCTCATAAAATACTACAGACTTTCGACGCGTTTTTCGGGATCAACAATCTCTGTAAACCGCACACCGAATCTCTCGCCAACCATGACAATTTCACCTTTTGCGATCATCGTTCCATTAACAAGTATATCAAGCGGGTCACCTGCAAGCCTATCCAGCTCGATGACAGAGCCTTCATTCAAGCGCAACAGGTCACGAATTTTAATTTCTGTGTTGCCAACTTCAACAGATAGCTGCACTTCAATATTTTCAAGAACACGTAAATTTTCAACACCGCCTGATGCCTGATTTTGTGGCATCTCAGCTCCCATATTGGGGGCTACTGATGGATCCTGTTCATTTGTTTCATCTGACATTTTTATGACCTCACACTCTATTTACGCTATGACTGCCTCTGTTTCGGGCGACCATAATATCTTAAATTCGTTTCTGTAAGCTAATTGCTGACTTGCCAGCAACCTCGCCTATCTCGCCGATAAAAATCGGATGTTCTTGCACTTTTACCGTAACACCCTCGCCAACATTCATTGGCAGCACATCTCCGACCTCAAGCCGGGTCAGACCGCCAACAGACATTAACGGCTGACCAAGCAGCGCGGTAATACCAAGCGGAATATTCAAAATCGCATTTTCCATTTTCTCACGCCACGATATATTATCCTGCGAGTTATCAGATTGAACGCGGGAGCGAAGCTGGGCTGCAATTGGCTTTAATGTTTGCAACGGATAGACAATATCGATCGTATCGGCTTCTGCATTTGGCAGTTGCACCATGAACGAGCAAATAATCACCAACTCGCTACCATCAACAACTGATGCGAACTGGGTGTTTGTCTCACGTCCCTGCTCTAACAGACTAATTAACATAAGATCACGCCATGAATGAGCAAGAGCCGCATTCAGCCCGTCAGAAACAAGTTCGATAACGCGCTCTTCGGTTGAGGTGAACTCTGTCCTTTTAGATACTGCCCCATCTAGCGTGCCGCCATAAAATGAGGCTGTCAGTGTGGAAATGAATTTAGGCTGTATCGTCATCAGCATCGTCCCGCGTAATTCGTCTATGCGGTTGATATTGAGATTCATAAATGTGTCGATACTGGCGCAATATTCATCAAACGTTTTAACCTCAGGAGCGAATGGCGTAATCCGCGGCTGCAATCTTAGCATCGGCAGAAAGACAGCTCGGGCCTGACGGGCAAAGCGCTCATTAATGAGCCGCAATGCGTAATAATCACCCATCAAGGATAGGTCATCCTCACCAAACGCAAACGGGCGCACCTCATCTGACTGTGACATGTCGATGCCCACAGGAGAAGATGCTTCATTTAGCCCTTCCATCAGTGCATTTACTTCATCACTGGTCAGCTTTTTAGATGCCATTACGACCCGCCTATATCCCGTTTTTGTCTATCTTGCCGGTGTGCAACAAAACTTACTGCAACACAAAGGATGTGAAGTGAACTTCTTCAATCCCACCAAACCCTTCCAGAAGCATGAGCTTTCCATTAATGCTATCACGCAATGCAGCAGCCAATAACACTCTGCCTGCCTTGCCTTGCACATCCTGCTCTGAAAATTCACTCATTGAATTCAGAATTTCTGAACGAAGGGCAAGCTGATGTGCTTCAACATTAACCATAACGCTTTCATCATATTGGGTTGATACACCAATACCCACCTGAACGAATTTACGTGAATTCATCAAATTCGTTGTGAACGTGCCTGGAAATTCAAAATATGTTGTCACGAAGGCTTCAACTTCAGGAGCTTCTTTTGACACCTTTGATGCTTCATCAGATGCTAAATCCTCTTCGGCAGCTCTTTCAGCTTCAGCTTGTTCCATTTTCTTTTCAATAATGGATTCAATTTCTTCTGAAGGGTCTGATTGACCACTTCCGAATAAAAGATAGCCGCCACCAAGGCCTGCAGCGATAAGCAGCAATCCACCAAGAGCGAACGCCAGAATGCGGAGCAGAGGGCCACGCTTTTTTGGTTCGGTATTTTCTTCATCAGCCATAGATCAAACCTCCTGTGGTTTGCCGATTTCCGTTAAGTAGGACCGGACAGCACGAAACCTTATATCATGCTTTAACATTAACTAAACTATTTGATGCATCAGTAGCATCATTATTTTGTGGTAAATTTGAGTCAGAATTATTGTTCTGGCCATTGTTTTGATGACCGTGATGCCCATTGCCTGATTGCTGGCCATTTGCCCCATTGCCATTGCTTTGGGTTGATGTGCCAAGATAGGCAAGTTTCATTCCGGCATCTTCTAGCATAGCAGACAGACGCGACTGAGCATCAGAAATCATCTGTGCTGCCTGCGAAGTCTCTGTTCGCATCTGGAGCTGAGCTTCGTTCTGCTGAAGACTTAAGTTCACATGCAATTTTCCAAGAGAGCGGGGGTTCAATTCAAAATCAATGCCCTCTTTTGCATTCGCAAGATTACGTTCTACCCGCTTCACAAGCTGTTCTGCCCAGTTTTCATCCTGCATATCGAGCATTTCAAGCCAGTTTTCAGCCAGTGAGCTTGTTAGACCTGACTGACCACCTGATGTCTGACCACCTGACGTCTGGCTACCTGACCCCTGATTTCCGGCTGAAGGGCTTGCTTCACTAGCCACGCCCCCTTGCAGGAGCGTGCTGGTTTCTGCTGTTGGCAGATTAGGTGCAGCTGGCCGTAAAGTTAGACCGATCTGACTTTCTGTTTTGGTCGTTTTTAGCGCAAGCGCATCAAATGACTCGCCAGCCTCCGCCTCTGCCATTTCGATAATAACTGGCCCCGATGCTTCTAGCTTTGCCCGCACGTTCTGGCGGGGTGCTGACATCATCGCCGCAACCTTATCTGAATTCAGGGACGCCGTTTTTACACTATCTACGTCTGATGTTTGACCAGCCGTGATGCTAACTTTTTCTTTGATAACCACATGCTCAGGAGCAAGGTCCTCAGCAATCTTCGTGAGAAGCTGGGTTGTGAGTGGCCTGTCGCCTGCACTGCGCTGTGCATTTACACTAGTCGCTACCTGACCCTGCACTGCGAGCTGGGAGGCAGCAAGTAATCCAGCATCACCTTCCTCTTTTTCGTGGAAGAGCACGTTGCTCTCTATAAGAGTATTCACATCGCCCTCATCATCCGGGGACATATACTCTCCTAAAACAGGGATACCGCCCTCATCTTGACTCAGATATGCTGAAATATCACCCTCATCCTGACTCAGATAGTTAGCCGGCTCGTCGCTGACAGCAAACAGCAGAGCTGTCGCAAGCGCACCTTCACCGTCCTGTTTATCGGGGTGTTCTTCCTGCGTCATAGCCTGCAGAATATCAAGATTTACGTCTATCTCTTCAGTATCGTCAGTTGATACTACAGCCCCAAAGAGAGCTGCAAAAAGGACATCACTTCCTGCCTCTTTGCCTGCGCTAGACGCTGGACCTTGCGGCGAGATATCTGATGATGAAGACGCAGTAATTATTGGCATAAATTTCGCTCTTGCAAGATGAGGTGTGCGAATAGGGACATCGACTTGTCATCTTTCAATGCAAGTTGAGTGCCAGTTTCCCAGATTAGCTTTAGCCTTATTTAGCTATCGACGCCGTAATTCAGCGAGCTGGATATCTGCCCGGTCCTGAGCTAATTTACGGGCTTCGGCAACAAGTTCTGTTGCTTTATCCTCTTGGCGGCTCCGCTTATGTTCAGCTGAGGCAATATCCTTCTTGAGCGTGACCATTTCTGTGGCTAGATGCTCGCATCTATGTGAAATCGAAAGTAACTGGTCACGTACCTGAGTGTTGAACCATGAGGCAGAATAAAGAGACATCCCTGAACGGGCATGGTCTGTTGCTTTATCTGCTTCGAGCAATTCTTCAAGCTGGGCTTTCATCGCTCGGTTCTTGGATAGCTCGTCCCGCACAAGACCAAGAGCGCGAAGCTGTTTGGTCAGATGGAGCTTCTGTGTCAGCGCCATTTTTTTGAAAAGTGCTGCACGGCGTGTCATTACAACCCACCTTTCTGGCTAGTCCCAAACAAGCCTGTTAATGCAGCAGCAGAACTTTCGAAATCAGCTAGTTCCGTCTGGGGTTGCTGGATAAGTGAAATGAGTTGTGGCCATAACTGAACAGCAAGATCAAGGTCGGGATCCTGCCCGGCACTATAACCGCCCATCAGAAGCAAATCACGATTTTCCATATATAATGACATGAGGCGCCGGAACATCTGGCCAGCAGCAATATGTTCTGGTGAAACAATTTCAGTCATCACACGGCTCACAGATGCTGGCACATCAACTGCCGGATAAATTCCCATCTGGGCCTGTTGCCGCGACAACAGGATATGTCCGTCTAAAATTGCCCGCGCTGTATCCACAACCGGATCGTTCGTATCATCACCATCAGCCAAAACCGTATAGAATGAGGTAATAGACCCCTGCCCGTTCAAGCCAGTACCAGACCGCTCAACCAGCGCCGGTATAAGCGAAACCACAGAAGGTGGGTAGCCTTTGGATGTTGGCTGCTCACCAAGAGCAAGGCCAATTTCACGCCGCGCATGGGCAACACGAGTGAGCGAGTCCATGATAAGCAGAACATTTTTGCCCTGATCACGAAAATATTCGGCGATTGCCGTTGCCCGCTTTGCGGCACGAATGCGAAGTAAGGGAGATCTGTCAGCAGGCTCTGCAACAATAACCGTCCTACCGCGGGATTCTGCGTTAAAGACTGTTCGCACGAAATCGCCAACCTCGCGGCCACGCTCGCCAATAAGGCCAACCACAACGACATCTGCTTTAGTGAAACGGGTCATCATACCAAGAAGCACCGATTTACCAACACCAGACCCCGCAATAATCCCAAGTCGTTGTCCCTGCCCTACCGTCAGCAGGGAATTTATCACCCGAACACCAACATCAAGGGGGGTATCAACAGAACGCCGGGCAAGCGGGTTGATTTGAACACCTTCCAGCGGCCAGCTATCTTCGAGCTGTGCAGGTCCGCGCCCATCCAATGGCATGCCAAGCGCATCAAAGACGCGCCCAAGCAGTCCCTCACCAACAGGAATTTCATAGCCATCATCTTCGACAGTGACCTGCGCCCCAACAGAAATGCGGGCCCCTGTTTCATGGACGCACAGCAAATTATTACTATTCTGAAACCCAATGATTTCAGCAATGGCAGAGTTGCCCCCCTCGGTTTCAATCCGGCAGAGCGTTCCGATTGTGGCAGGGAACCCGCCACATTCAATCATATGTCCATCAAACCGGCTAACCCTGCCAGACATGCGAACATGGTCATGCTGTGCATGCGTTGAAACAGCCTCTGAAAGCCGGCTAGAAAGGAGGCTCATTCTGCATCCCCCTTTACATCCGCACCCATAACACCGCCCGCACCTAAATCTACTTCCGGCGCCGTATCTGGTTCTGGTTCAGTACCTGCATCTGTACCTGGCTCTACATCCGAAGATTGCTGTGCAATTTGCGTTCGTTTTTGCGGCGCAGCAATGAGAATATCGGCGATATCTATCGTATCAAGTGAAATGCGGATATCACCTGATAATAGCGCTTCATCGGCAACATATTTCCAGCCCAGAGGGCCTGATTCATAAGCCGTCAGCGCCTTCAAATCTTCTGGGTGAAGCGCGACAGTAATTGTTTCAGATTTTTGTTTCACACGTTCTGCAAGGCTTGTGATCCGGGCAATAATACCCTCTGGATTCTCTGAGATAACGACACCAGCACGCTCTGAGGCAAGATGCATAACAGCTGTCTGAAGAGCTGTTGCAAGCTGCTGTTCATCAACAGCATCAGGACCAGCAGCAGAAGCAACACATGCCTCAAGCCGCGCAATAACATCACGATGTTCAGTCTGACGTCGCTCATCAAGAGCTCGCTCTTCCTCGCTTGGCTCAGCTGATTTTGCCGCTTCAATACCTGCTGTTACGCCGCGATCATAAGCTTGTTTTTCGGCAAGCTGTTGCTGCACAGCAAGCTCAGCCCGCAATGCTGTCAGCTCTGCCTCATGCTGGGCCTCATGCTGGGCCTGAAGTGCATTGATTGCAGCCTGTTCTTCACTTATCTGCGGGACGTCTGCTACTGGCTCACTCAGCCCCGGAAGGGCAGAACCTGTCTGTTCGCTGCCGCTAGAGGGCAGGTTTTGAGCAGCAGGATCATTTTGAGATACCGCCGACTGAGACATATTATTTTGGTCATGTGATTTTTGGGCACCCTGCCGTACTTTTTCAGCCGCAAAGGCAATTTCGACAAGTGAGCGCGGTTTAAAATTATTCTCGGTCTTTTTGGGTACGCCATCACGGGCGACAAACTGGGCAGCCTGCGCTGTTTTAATAAGCCGCGAGATTTCAGCCTCACCCAAGGCAGAAGAGGCCGTGTAATCATCAGTTTCAGGAAACGCCATCGCCGCTGACATTGAACCTATCCTCTACTTAAACCACAATTAACTTAAACAAAATCATCACCGCCACGACCAGCCAGAACGATTGCACCTTCGTCTGACATACGGCGGGCAGTATTAATGATTTCTTTTTGTGCTGTTTGCACCTCTGTTAGGCGCACAGGACCGAGTGCTTCCATTTCATCAAGAATATTCGCAGCAGCACGCTTTGACATACAGTTAAAGAGTTTGTCACGCAGTTTCTCATCAGCACCTTTGAGAGCAAGAACAAGCAATTCTGCGTCGATAGTCCGCAGTAATGTTTGAAGAGACCGGTCATCAGACATGATAAGATTATCGAAGACAAACATGCTTTCCTGAATGCTCAGCATCAAACTCTTATCGTTTTTAGCAATATCCTTCATGATGCGCGCTTCCATATCTTGCTTGGCGAAGTTCATAATCTTCGCCGCAGCATCCACGCCCCCTACCTTTGCAGCACGAAGCGAGGTATTCGCCTTGAACTTGGTCTGCATCACATATTCAAGTTCTGCCAAAGCGTCTGGCCCTACTGTCTGCAAGGTTGCAATTCGGCGAATAATTTCAGCCTGCATTGATTCAGGCAACAACCCGAGAACATCCGAGCCAAGACCAAAATCAAGATAGGAAATAACCAATGCAACAATCTGTGGGTGCTCATCAATAATTAGCTCAGCAATAGAGCGAGCATCCATCCAATCAAGAATATCAATCGGACGCGAACTCGTAGAAGGTGCAATCCGGCTCAAAACTGATTGAGCCTTATCTTCGCCAAGCGCCTTATTCATCACGTTACGAATATAATTACCAGCGCCCATACCAAGGCCTGTTTGTGCCTTGATAATAGCAAGGAATTCATCCAGCACTATATTCACGGTATTCTGGTCTAAGCCCTGAACAGAATACATCGCAGTGCCGAGATGCTGGACCTCTTTGGGAGCCAAGTTGCGAATAATCTCAGACGCTTCATCTTCGCCAAGAAGCATCATTAAAATAGCAGCCTTCTGCGTGCCTGATAACTTTTCAAAGGTGGAGCGTTCAGTCTCTTGCGGTAGTCCATCAGCTGCAGCCATGATTTTAATCCTTCTTACCTAAACATCGTATCAAGAATGTAAACAAACCCATATCTTTAGATTTTATTCAGCTAACCTTAAGACGCCATATCCTTGTTCAACATCGACTTGAAGACGTTTGCTACTCTATCACTTTCATCAGCAACAATCATTCTGATAACCGCAACCTTATCATCATACGTATTGGCTGTATCGAGCATTTCTGCAGAGATTGCCTGCTTCTTCGGCTTCAGCTTAGCTTTAATATCCTCAAGGCTTTCACCCGCGGTAACCTCGACAGTATCTATGTCTAACTCGTCTTCAGCTGACATGCCAACCCCTGTTACTGCTGATGCAGGGACAAGAATACGGTTCAGAAGTGGGCGAATAATACCGAGAACAACAATACCAAGGATAAAAATCATCCCAAATTGGTTAATCGTTGAGCGAAACCAGCCAGTCTCATACCAGTTGGACTTAACGCCCTCAAGCGTATCAATAAAGGTTGAGCTTGAAACAGTCAGGCTATCACCGCGATTGATATCAATACCAATTGTATCGCCAACAAGCTGCTCAATTTTTAGCTGCATTTCTTCAGACATTGTCAGCGTTGTTTTAGCGCCTGTCTCAGGATCAATAATGACCTGATCGCGAACCAGCACAGCAGCATTGATTTTCTGTATCCGGTGCGATGGCTTCATTGTACTTGAAACAGTGCGGCTTACCTCATAATTCTTCACTTCACTTGACGAGCTTGAGCGCATGTCATTTGCATTCCCGCCTTTTGTTTGTCCAAGCGTCAATTGCGGGGCTTGCGGCGGTGTATTAGCAACCGCCCCCGGAATACCTTTGGCAGGCGCTTCTCGTGTTAAATCGTTTGTGCTTTG
>OCVQ010001835.1_pt1 | contig 15250 bp, 16 predicted proteins | sample 1539061 | NCBI WGS metagenome assembly OCVQ01 (sample SAMEA3355526, study PRJEB22509) | marine metagenome | biome: marine; feature: river plume; material: water | place: USA | collected 2010-08-08 | depth 0.5 m | reverse complement strand
CAACGGGCATTTATATCCTTTCGGGTGGACGAATGAAAAGGTGTTAGATAATCCCAGAGATAAAACGGTTCGACCTTTACAAGCAATTTTAGTTTCACCTGAAACCATTAATCCTCGTTGGAATTACTTTATTATTGACGTTCTATTACTAACGAACGATATGCTTTCAAAGATAGAGAGTTTTTTCAATAAATCCACTTTAAAAACTACGGTCGATGTATATCAGCCGTATACAGAAGGTCCCGCTCAAGGCACATTAGGAATTATATTTGGCGAAAACCATTTATATGTAGATAAAACCCGATACACACGTATTGCAAATAATATGACACAAGTTTGTTTTGGGTTTAATTGTTCGTCGTGGATTGAATATATTTTTGGTATTAATTGCCGAATGTTCTCGTTATCGGTTATGCCATCAATACCTAACTATTGTAAACGAGCTGGATATAAATCCAAGTTTAAGGTCGAAGTATTAAATAATATTATTCAGTCGATTCGTGCTAACGATTTTCCGAAATTTTTCCAACTAATAGAGAATACCAAAGTAACGGACAAGAAATTATCTATTTTCAGTCGCAAGCCAACCCCATATCAGGAACGCCCATTTGTCTTAGTGCCAGAACCAACGAATAATACACCAATCGATAATTCTGTCGTCACCAAAAAAATAAATTCAGAGACTAAAACTACGGAAACTCGGTCAACGAAAAAACCGAATTCATCAAAAACTCGGTCAACGAAAAAACCGAATTCCCCCAAAACGACTACTCGGAAAACGCGTTCTAAACAATACACATCAGAAACAGACAACCCGAGTTATATTTCATAATCAGCGTTTGATTGCACGCATTGCGTTATCTGTTTTCGGAAAAGAGGGTGATAGATTTAATAACTCTATTTCCGCTTGTGTCAACGCAATATTTTCATTAGAGTACGCCTCTTGTTCGTATTTATTGTTTATATAAGAATCAGTCCACGTAAGTATACAATAGTGGAAATAGAATTTACAAAAACCTTCTCGTTCTATTTGATGAACGTGCGTAACCTCGTGTTTCAATATTGACGGTAATGTATCTTCATTTGACGTGGATACTAAGATGAATGGATACAATACCAATCCATCTAGATTTAACAACCATGTAATATATGAATTATATATGACTTTTATTTTACCCATTTCATTTAATATTATGTAGTAACATAACGCAATATTTTCAATTTTTACACATAAATCGGCAAAACATATTTTAACTCGGTAGTATTGATAGCATTGTTTCCAAAATAGGTATCGACAAACTTGGCGGTATTCTCATGACAAAAGGAGTCAATCAATATCTGATACTGTTTCAATACAAGTTCTTTTGGAAGTGTTCCGCGAAAGCGAATGGCGATAAGATGATTTTCAATCAAGTAAGGCGTATCCAAATCAATTAATGCGTAAGAGAATGTATATTTTCCCTTACCATATCCCCTATTAAGAACTAATGTAATTCCCGTAATTCCATCTTTCATAATATAGTTTAGTTTAGCCGGGTCCTTATACTTAACTGTTTCGAGTGAATTCGTTTTAATATCCCCGCTATAAATAAGACGTGTTTTGGTATCATCATCCGTTAAAATATCTTTACATTGATTCCATACAACGGTTCCAACATTCACATCAAATCCTAGCGAATAGAGGGACACGGAGTTTTGATAAAGCTGATGAAGAAGGTCAATTTTCGAAGGTACATTAAACATAAAATCATTATTGATATACACAGTAAATCGTATATTATCAGATTTATCAGTTTTCTTTTGTAGGATAAAAATGAATGTTTCCTGTTTAGTATCTAAAAATGAATCATCCATACAGTCGATAATATCTAGTATAGCAAAGTTTTCGTATATATAATTGCGTATTTTAGAGTAATAGATACAATTGGTAAAATTATGTGGAAGAACAAATGCTAAAACGCCGTTATCTTTTAGTTTCTGTAAAGAATGAATTAGAAAGAGTACAAATATATTGGGGCGTCCATCAATAAGATGATAAAACGATTCGTCCACTTGGTCTTTTTTAACTACAAAGTAAGGCGGATTGCCAATAATCAAATCGAATTTATTTTCGTTCATGATATCCCATTGTAAAAAATCTCGATGTAGTAACGAAACATTCGAAATATCTGTAAATATCGGGTGAATTTGTTCGAAAATCCGCGTATTTTTTTCAATCCCGGTAATATGAATATCGTTGAAGTGTTGATTTAAATAACGAATAATTTCACATGACCCACATGACGGTTCTAATACATCGCGTATATCCAAATTCGGAATCGATTGTATCCGTTCAATCATATTTTTAATAATAGACGGAGGCGTGAAAAAAATTCCCCCATCCTTCTTCTCTGGTTGCGTAAAACTCGATGTAATTTGTTTGGATAAAGAGGTGAAGTCATTCATAATGTATGTAGATTAATATATTATAATCTACATATATAACTTTATATTGATTATGTTGTTGTTGTCATCATCAATAAAATATTCGTATAATATAAATGGTAAACCCGATAACAATATCTAGATTACTAACCATATCGTGTTTAACTGGATTCATAGGTGATGCGTCGCTACAGTATTTAACAAAATACATGGGAGGTGAAACCGGTTGGGGATTGAAAGAATATTTCAAATTGCATGGACCGGTTGAATCATTATTCATTGCGGGAGGTATGATGACTCTATTTTACATAATATACTTTGTATTCCTAGAACTACCTTTGAATTGGTATTATTTGGCAATTTACGGAATAATATTAGACTGGATATTCAGAGAGACGATGTTATTTCCCAGTTTAGAGGGATATTATAAAGCATTAAATTATTTTTGGTCTGCGTTTTGGGGGGCGGTTCCAATGATGATGCCTTATGGTATTATGAAAATAATAGATTCAATGTAATCAATGTCATGATTTTTCTTCCATGTGTTTATCTATAGTCACCTCTTTCATAATATTTTTCATAATCTTATCTTCAAATGATTTGGTTTCTTGTTCTCCGCAACCTCCTAATGAGGATTGCATATATTTGAAGAATTTTTCATAGTTCTCTGTACCCATAGTATTGACATCTGGTGTTTTCTCCATCCATATAGAAGTCATCTTGTGATTTTTATGTGCGACACGTTTAACCGCTTTGCGAAGTTCGGCTTTGTCTTCATCTTTCTCCCATTTTTCACCGTCTTTAATGTAGATGGTTTCTCGTTTCAGGTCAGTACAATGTAGAGGTCTATCATACACCTCCATATCATTTATACATTTCACTATGGTCTTTGAAATACCTTCTACATAGCCAATTTCACCAGTTTGTATGTAGTCTTCCAGTGATATATTCATTGAATTTACAAAGTCTTTCAAGGAAATAGCATCTTTACACTTCTCGTTTAAGAATACATTGAGATTAAACTTATTGTTCGAGTTATTGTTGCAATTGATATTATTATTATTTCCAGCGTTTTGAGAGAGAAGAATGATGTGTTTATTCTGCTCGATTAACAAGTCTTTAAACTCTTGGTTTTGTTTGAGTAATTCGAGAACCACCGACATATCTACTTGGGGTGTTTGAGATGGTTCATTCGATGTGTTAGGTATTGGTTCTTCTGACAGTTTATCAATACATGATTTACGGTGTGCGAATAATCCTTGTCTATATTTATATTTTTTTCCACAATGACATGTATATTTCATGGAACAATGTTGAACTATTTCGTCATTATTCGTCATTTGTATATGTTTTGTAGTTAATAAATGTCTATCATATTGAGACCTTCTAGACGTAGAATAGTCACAATTCTTACATATAAATTTAGAAGAACGTTTTGGAACTTCATCTGTAATCATTTGAACTCTTAGGATAGTTACAAATAAGGTTCTAAGTCCTTTCCCGCGTATTATACTTAAATAATTTATGGTAACAATATATTATTTAAAAATCGAAAAACAAAGCATATAGGTAAGAACCCAGAAAACGCATTCATTATTTACAAAACTATTTTGAGAAAATGAAATTTGGACATTTATTTTATGTCCATTTTTATTTTTCGTCCCCGTTTCTTTTTTGACTTTTTGATTGTAAAAATATAAATCAACCTAATAACTTAAAGACCGAACGAGGATAATAGTTCCGAGTAGAACCAGAATAATATGAATTCCGAAGATGGCTTGTGTGATTCGTAATAATTGAATAAAATCATGCCCCTTTTTATTCTTGAGAATGAATGCGTTGGTATCAAGATACAAATAGTAATTCATAATAAACGAGATAGCTAAAAATGCGAGACTAATGAGAATAAGCATAACATCATATAAAGGGGTATCGTTGCGATAAATCCTGGAATAAGCTAAAGAACCATAAGCTAATGAAGTATAAAGTCCAATATTACGTAGAGTAGTATGAAAATACATAGAAAATTCGTGCGAACCAACTTGATTCATAGTGAATATACATAATATACACAAAATAAGTGTGTATTATATAAATTTCTTGGATGTAAAGCAGCATAAGTATCTACATCGATAGTAACCACTATGATGTCTATCTGGTTGTTCTAATAATTCAACCCTAGAAATCATTCTATTTGAGTTGAACGACCATTCCATTTGTATAATCCGAATAAAAACGAAAACTGTAAAATAATAATTAGGAAGAGTGGGTGTATTGTTAGTCGATATCCATGCTACTGATAGTAGATACTGGAGTAGGTGAACGCCGTTTAGTTCGTTTCAGCGTAGATTTTTCATAGGATTTCTGTTTGCGAATTTTGAGAGTATCATCCCGTTTCCGTTTAAGTGGATTACCGGAAGTAGGTATTTTTGGTGAAATAGCCATATTATTGGTGGTAGATATCGGTGTAGGTGACCGACGGGTGGTTCGTTTCGGTGTATTTTTTTCCGAAGGCGACCGTTTACGAATTTTGAGAGTATCATCGTGTTTTCGTTTAAGTGAATTATCGGTAGGTATAAATATTAAAACCATTTTAACGAAATCGTTATCTTCAAAATAGTCATAAATTTCCTCTTCTTTATCCGTATTATTATCAGATGGGATAACCGTATGTTGTTGTGAATCAATTAAATACAGTACGTTATTTTCATCTTTATATACATTTATAGCGTGCCCGGTAATAGTATCCTTTAAGAAGAGAATAGTAATATGTTTAGGTTTTAATTCCGTATTGAGAATATCGACCCATTTTTTATACGGTTTTTTTTTGGATTTATCATAATCGTGTTCGTAAAAAGTAGCCGTTTTTTTAATATATTTATATAATTCGTTCAAAATTGCGTCTTCGGTAACGCCTGTGAGATTATGTTTGGTTAAATGCGTAGCATATTCTTCAGCGATTGTTCGGTCTTTAATAATGTCTATAAAATGAAATGAACTAATAACGCAATCAGTTACTTTTTCCCTAGGAATCTCCGGCTGTAAGCATACCCAATCGCGTAATTTCTCTCGCAATTCAGTATCATTATATTCAAGTTGAAATAATTCGTGTTTAGAATCCATATAGAATATATTGATATAAAAATATTATCCCCTTGAATATTTACAAATAAACAGTCTGATAATTATTGTTAAATAGCGTAGACGATAGTATGCGGTCATGTGAATAAAATTGAAAAACTTAAAATAACAATACCACTGTAACAGAAACAATATAATACCCATTTCCAACAAGAGAATGTATCTTTTAAGTCTAACCGGTGTAAAGCGTGGATTGATAACAAGCCGTCCGTCAAAGGCATGTAAGACACCATATGTAGCGGATGTAATTCTAGATGGCCGAGATACAGGTGAAGAGTTATGTCATTCCCCGTCACTGGGATGTTGTGGATTAGCAGAAAAAGGTAAGGAAGTAATTTTATCAGAATTATCATCCGATGGAAAAACAAAGTGTTCGCATAGAGTAGAATTGGCGATACTGAGGGAGGACCGAAATCCAGAGAGAGAAATCATAATAGGTATCAATCCGAAATTAGGTGAAACAATAGCGGAATTATGTTTACAAAAGAATTGTATATTAGGCTTGACAAATATACAATCATATAGACGAGAAACAAAACTAATGAATTCGCGTTTTGATTTCACCGGTATAGATGAAGAAGGTCGTGAATTCGTAATGGAAATTAAGAACGTACCATTGGCGGATTATGTAGATGTTCCAAAGAAAGAAAAGAAGAATTATACAAAAGAGATGGAGGAAGCAAACCAAGATGATAAGATATCTTATTTTCCGGATGGTTATCGAAAGAATAGTACAGCAGTAGTAAGTCCCCGTGCCCTAAAACATGTAACCGAATTGAAAGAGATAGTAACAACGAGTAAAAAACGAGCCATTTTGTGTTTTATCATTCAGAGGACAGACGTGAAACAATTCCAACCATCAAATATAGATTTGATATACAAAGAAGCGGTAATAGATGCTTGGAAAAGTGGTGTAGAAATAAAGACATTACAGGTAGAATGGAATAGCCGAGGTGAGTGTGTATTTATTCGAAATGATTTGCCGATAATCTTATAAAATGTTACAAAAAAATAAGTAGAAAAGTGCGTGTTGCTTTTTTTATGAGTCTTTGGTATCACTATCGTCTTTATCATCCCCGCTATCACTAGATTGTGCGTCAATTTCATATTTAATATTATTTTTGGTATATATGATGGTTCTTAGCATACGTACAAGCATTTTATTTTCTTCAATAAGTTTATTATTTTGTTCGACAATATTTTGAGTATGTTTATGGTGGTGTAATAAAACTTGTGATAATACAGTTTTGAGTAATGTTTCAATAACCAGAGTATTAACAGTAATATTTTCTCCTTCGAGAGGTTCGTATCTAGGTAATGGTCGTTCGGAATTCATAAATTGATGTAAATCATTTTTCATCTCATTATCAATTTGTGCTAAGTATTCGGGGTCGGGTGCTAAGTGTTTTTTAGGACGAGAATCATCAATAGGTTGAACTACGACAGGAGTATCATTATCAGTTTTTTGTATGGTAACATTATCCTCGGTACTAGTAATTGGTAGTGAATCTGGTGTAGGTGTCAATTGACACTTGTGTATATGTGTTAAATATGGACGTTGAGTTTTATAAACCTTACCACATTTGCATGTAAGTTGAGTATCGTTTTTGTCTGACATAATAATATATAGTAGAAGGAGTAACGTTTTATATTATTTACAAATGAATGTAATCTAAGCATACGGGTCAATTCCATTTTCTTCTAACGTATAAATGAGGAACGATATTTTAACGGGGTCGAATCCTTCTCCGGGAACGGGTGCCCCATAAATTCGTATATAATAATTAAATACGGCGGAAAGATTAAACGTTTGAGTAATAGATATATCATTAGTTGCGACGGTGGTTTGAATGACCTCCATATTTTTATTACTAATAATATCGGCGATTTGTTTCTGTAAGTTTTCTTTATCAAGTTGTAATATTAAGTTATCGCCATACAATGTGAGTGCGTTATAGGTGCCTCGTAAAGTATCTTCCGCAATTTGTAATAATAGATAAATCGACGAGTTGTTGGTTTTAGCTTTCATTTGTTGAAGTTGAGCGATAAGATGATTATATTGTGAAAAATCAGTGAGTATACTTTCGTATGTGCGATTCGCAAGGTGAGTACTATAGCTGGAACGTATAATACCAAGAATGTTGTTATAATATTCATTTAAGAATGCGATTTCACTAGCAGCCCCAGAATTCGCGTTTTGAAGAGCACTTCCAAAGGATAAAGAAATAGGTGAAATAAGCGACCTAGTATTGGATAAAATAGTATCGTTAGTAAATAAAGATTTACTGTATGAACTCATATTCTTATATATTTATAATAAGAAAAATCAAGTGGTATAACGTATGATACATATCATTTTTTTATTACCGGAGAATCGATTTTGTGAAGTACCATTGATGACATCACTTTTAAACAACATTTTAGTAAGTTGTGTATCTACAATATAGCCATTGCTATGTAAATAGGAAAGAACAGAAGGTATATCATCTGAGCCTAATAGATAATCCGTGTTTTTAATCGAAGAAGTATAATTATCAGCAGATTTTGGATATCGTATGAGTACATGAATGCAATTAGAAGGATTAGATGAAACCGAATTTAATTGTTGAAAAGGAGAAAGTTTAGATGTAGAGATAGAAGTAACAAGATTAGCGAGGGGTCCGTCGGGAATCGAGTTAATCGAAATGATATTTTGATAAGTTTTATGAAACGTGTTAAAGAAAGGTTCTAAATAAAGAACACAATGACTATTATAGGTATTAAATGGACTATCCATATACAATATGTAATAAAAGATAAGACACAAAACGAATATAAAGAAATTGTGTTGTAATATACAGGTAATCGAGTATCAATACAATGACATTACTAAAACGGATTAGGAGTGTAAGTAAAATAATGCTGTCTTAGCTCAGTTGGCTAGAGCGTGCGACTGTTAATCGCGAGGTCATAGGTTCGACCCCTATAGGTAGCGGCAAATTTTATTGTGTATAAACACAATAAAATTGAAAACTTTATTGTGTTTAAATAGTAATTAACCAAATATAACAAGACGAAAGTCAATAATAACAATGTCGAAGAATATCCAAGAAAGTATTATTTCAAATAATAAAGACATGATAATGGAAACAAAAACGCAACATACCAATTTGAAATTACAAACAAATCGTTATAAGTTTACTCCCAACATAATCGATTTATTGTCTGAGTTTGCGAAGATGCATCAACATGAAGGGAGCAAAGATTATAAAGAATCCTGGTGTAATTGGATAAGCGACCCTGAAATAACTCATGAATTAGAAGAAGAAAAGAGTCGTTTAATAAAGCAGGGAATAGTAGGTGATGTGATGGACCGTTTATATAAGAGTTCTCGTTATTATTATCGTAAGAAGATAACTAAACCGGAAGAAGCTCCAAAAACTCGTAAGAAGTATGAAGGATTAACAAAAGATATACTTCATAAAATGGACGCCCATATTATCCGAGAAATAAATGGTAGTATAGATGTATTAGAAAACGATAATATTGTAAGTAGGTTTACGCCTTCTAAAAGTTTTGAATTATATATGGAAGAGAATTCAAGTTGCGTATTAGATTTAATTTCAGATACGTCATCAACAAGTGCGGAAGAACGACGAATTCAAACAGCGGATGTGATTCGCAGAGTGAAAAAAACATATAAGAACCGTTTTTACAAGATAAAGGTGAGTTTGGAAACAGATAACATAGTAAAGACGGCATAAATAAAATGATAAAATCGAAAAACAAAAATAAAAAGAAGACTCGGTTCTTTTTTATTGTAGAGTGAGTATATAGGATAATGGCAAAAATAAACACCGAAACCGAATTATTAAATCAAGGAAGTTATGGATGTATATTTCGTCCAGGATTTACATGTGATGGTAAGACAATAAAAAATAAAAAATTCATAACAAAAGTTCAGAAAAGTAAAGAAGCATCAAAGAAAGAGACGACTATAGGCAAAATGATAAAACGTATTGAGAATTACGAAGATTATTTCGCTCCGATAATAAAGACATGTGAAATATCATTAGCCCAAATAGATAGTGATAAAATAAAGCGTTGTGACTTTATAGATGAAGATACTACAAATGTGTATGAGTCAAACAAATTAAGATATGTAGGAAAAAACACACTAGCAAAGTATATGTTATCTGTGATGGATACTAATCCAAAACAATTAATCCGTGTATTATTAAATACACATCAAGATTTGTTATTGGGGTTTGAAAAGTTATTTTCAGCTGATATCGTCCATATGGATGTAAAAGAGAATAATATAATGGTGGAAGATACAACCGGAAATCCGATAATTATAGATTTTGGGTTATCTGCTGATATAAAGAAGTTAGATAAAGATGAATACCGTGACGTATTTTTTGTATATGGTCCAGATTATGCGCCATGGTGTATAGATATATGTATGTTGTCATATATGGCAAACGAGTTAGAAAATGAAATAGTACCGCCAGGTATGTTCGGTTTTATTGGATTTGAAAAGACGAAACAAACAAGTTGGATGGAAGGAATGGTAACAAAAGAACATATAACCAAAGTAATAAATGATTTTATAAAGAAGAACAATGCGATGACAGAATTATTTAATGAATCACAACGAAATGAATATAATACGAAACTACATGATTATTTTGGTCCTTTTGTAGGAAAACGTTGGATAGAATTGTCCGAATTTTTAGTAAAGAATGTGTCAACTTGGGATAGTTATGCGGTCTCTGTAATGTATTTATATTTAATTAAAGATTTTGAATTAAACAAACTGGATATAAATGTTCCGAATTGGAAATCTTATAAAACGCTATTAGAAAAGATGGTTTTATCGCAGCCGGGTGAGCGTAAAACTAGTGGCGATATGATAAAAAGTATAAAGGCATTATTTACAACTATAAGTAGTAATGAGAACACCAATTTATTGAAAATATTAGATAATATATCATTAGACAAAGAGAAGAAGAAGAAGCTTAATCGGAATGTATTAACTACCTTACAAAATAATTTACATAGAGAAAGTAAAATATATGATAAGTTAAAATAACCGACGGATAAGATGATAATAATATGAATTTATTATCATTTGAGTAAAATATTAGAAGTTTGTAACACATGAAATAATATAGTCATTTAAGATTTTATATTGATATCCGGCGAGTATTCGTTGTATTACGGTATATGGAGTATATACGGAAGACTGTGTATAATTATGTAAATGATAAAGAAGGTGTGGCGAATAACCAGATAGCAATTTGATTTTACGCTGATTTACCTGGCAAGGTAATACAGTATTATCATACTTGGATAGATTCCAGAAAGCGATATGTGGAATATATTCAGTATAATAAGAAAGAGTTTGTATAATATTATCATATAGAGTAGACTCGTCATTCTCCAATTGTTCGGTAAATGTGGAGAAAACTACAAACTGTATATTTTGAATATCATTAGGTGTCATCGATGTTTGTACGATAGATTTCCCAATAAGGTGAAACGCATCAATATACGAAGACCTGGTAGAATATAAAGAAGAGATAGTTTCAATGACCCGTTTAACTTTATGAATAAACGTCATATTATCATCAAAATGAATCCATATGGGAACATTATCAACCGCAAGAAATCTATTTTTAATATAGCTATGTTGTGAAATAAGAATAGCATAACCAATTGCTGCGTATAAGGGTTCGTCGTCATGTTTCCTCATGGTAGATGAAATATCAATGATAGGTACCATATCAGATATAAACGAATCGGTTAATAGTGTAGACAAATATCCCCATTGTTTATTTAAAATATGGAATTGGCTATTTTCGGAACCTCCGTATTTTTCAATAAATAGAATCGCCTGTTTTACATAGTAATTAATAGGTAATGATGAGGATGTATTATATTTATAATACCCCTTTTCCGGCTGTACGATAAGAGAATATTTATTTTGAAGATAATCAGTAATTTGATGACTACATTTAATTTTGTCATCATCATCAGAATCATAAAAGGCGACATTTTTGTATTTTGCGATACTACACAAGGTAATATTTTGAGGTTCAATAAGATTGCGTCGGTCGGCACATAATTTAATTTCAATAGTATCAAGTGCCTTATTTAAATAAGAAACATTTTTGCGATATAGTTGTTTGTATTTATTATTAGCTTTCAATTTTGATTGGAAATCAAAAGTAGAATCCATTATATACGGATAATGTGTATTGCCCCAATGTTTCGCCAATAACTCAAACAGCCACCCGAATTTTTTGTTTTCACGTGGAATCCATTTTGCGATATTCGATATGAATCGTCGGTCCATCGAATTCATAGAACACTTCCAAGTATCGAGGTCATGTTTTAACTGAGTATTAATTAATTCGACACAGACTTGAATAAGAGAATCATTTTCCTGAAAGCGACTATTTTGTTTAACAAACGCACATAAATATTTAATATCGCGCCAAGAACCATATACATAATATTGGTTTTCTGTAGTTTGTACGAACCGATGAATGATATAAATAGCCAAAGTAGGAAAATATTGATAAAGTTTCCAAATCATCATATATGAGATATCATGTTCGCCTTTCCCATGATGTATATCTCTAGTATTGGCGATAAGTTTATATAATTGACTCAAATAGGGTAAGATAGAGTCCCTATCAATTTCCAGTTGTTGTTTAATGATACGTAGAACATTATCATATCGGTTAGAAAAATAAGTAAATTCCGAATAATTTTGAATCCGCGTCAAATGGAAATAGAAGAATACAATCTCATCTTGAAAGAATGTGTGATAATCTATACAAGTATCGAGTAGTGGAAACTCAATTGCATTCATAATCAAATTAATATAGATAAAAAAATATTTCTATATCATTTTATCTAGAAGATAGAGAACAATAACACAACGTCAATGAATGACAATATTCCGACGAGTTTTTTTATGTTTTATTCTGTTTAGATGGTAAGATTCGTTGTATTGCGTATCAATACGCACCTTTTTGGTGTCAGCATGTTTGTGAATTTTACTCGATGTAGTTTTTAGAATAGATTTCACAGTATGATTATTAGTATTTTGTATGATTTCTTGATAAATAAGAAAGATAGAATTAACCGAATGAAAAATGAATATGGAGGGTGGAACAATAATATCACCAATTGAAGGATGAAATTTGAAGAAATTCGAAGTACATGAAACATCCGTGGTTTTTGAATAAGACTGTATGTCTTCCGGTTCTAATGTAACGAAGAAAGAAGCAATATCGAGAAGTTTATATTGTGATTTATTATTGTTATTGTGAACGTGTTTATTATTTTTAATAAAATTGGAAATGATTTCTTTGGGTATATACTTAATATTTTCAGAATGATTATATTGTGAAAGCGTAATCTCGGACTTAACGATTTTATCGATATGTTTCTCATTATTAATAAAAATAGAATGAATGTAAATAGACTTCATGTTTTCTTTACAATAGTTATGTTTGATGTCTTGTATTCGTTGTAGTTCATGAATCCACGTTTCATCTAAAATATCATTATCAGACATTGATTGGAATATGTGAATAAAAAAATATAAGACTTCAAACCAAATTACAAAAATAAGCGTATCAAATAAAGTATTATAAATAGGCTTAAAGAAATAGCAATAGTATATATGTTTCGGAACAGCAAAAAGTTGTAATTTTAAAATTAAAACTAAAAATACATAATTTAAAATTATGTCATTTATGTGCAAACATTAGAATTTTAACCGAAACAGCAACTTACATAGTAGGTTTACATGGGTGAGTTGTGGAATTATTTATAAAATTGATTTTGACAACTTTATAAATATGAAAAATAATTTAATATAGAATAAAATGCCTATAACGTCTGTATGTATTCCTCGAGTAGACTCAACCGTGACTCGAAATTCCATAGAGAAAATAATTTATAATATGAATATAGGAACGATAGAACGGCTGAATGAAATCCCGTTGCGTAATGACCCTAGTCATAAACGTGTAATAATGAAAATAAAATGGAACACAAAGAATATGAAAACGAATGAAATATTATCCAATTTGAATGATATGGGTTCTGTAAATTTGGTATATGATATGCCTTGGTATTGGAAAGTATGTACGGCTCGTTAATAATGTAGAATTAATTCCCTAAGTCCAGGTGAAAGATTTTGTAAAAGGTCTTTCATATATTCATTATTGTCATATGATTTATTCCAATAAAAGCAAAATAAACAAAACCACCATTTATTCTGTGTTTTTTCTGCTTGTGCTATTTCTCTATAAAAAATATTATCCATAACAGTATATGCGTTTTGAAGTTCAATAATTTCATCTGTAAAACTCGTTTTTAACGAGTACAGTGTATTTAATCGTACAGATTCTTTTTGATATTCATGAATCTCGCGAGGCGAATGTTCTAATAACTTAGAACTTGCGGATGTTTTTATTTTCCGTATTTGTTCGCGTCGTTCGAATTTGTATTTGATATATGAAATTTCGTTTTTAACGTCTCTTAGTTTTTCAATAAGACCTTTTTTCATAAATTCAGTTTTTTTAATAAACGAAAAAATATTCACATGTGAAATAATAGGAAACAGTAATTTTATTTCTGGAAGTATGATAATTTGAGTAATAAGTTTATATTCGGATAGTTTATCTTCAACTTCATTGAATTTGTTTATAATTAAATCTGAAATGTCCTTTTCTTTTTTCAATAACATAATTTTAGTAGACGCTAGTTCAAGATTAGTTTCAAGATTATCAAACAGCGAAGTTAAAATAAGGAATTTCTCATGTGCTGATTCTAAATTTAAAAACCCCACCATAGAAATGAATAACGTGACAAGACCATTAAGGCCTGTAATAATATTAGAATTTATATCACTGTTACAATCAATGAAAGCTGAAATAACCGTGATACTCGCCGCTATAACGAGTGCTGGAAAAACCAATAAATATAATTTATGTAATGTAATGAGTTTGGATTGAGAATATAGATTTTTCTGCCCCCGAACAAATGTAGTAAGTATATCAAGCTCAGTGGTGCCGGTATCGACTTTACAATTAGAATAATATTTTTTGACATAGTTTTCAATATCACTTGTATCAAGTTTATTATACTTATTTTTATTAGAATGATGCGTACTATTACGGTTGATAGAAGAGTCCATATTTTCATCATCGCTATTGTTGTTGCTATTATTGTTGGTATCTAACACCGACAAAACCGGACTATTACTTCTATAATTTGAGAATTCTTCTTGAAAAAAAGGGTCTTCTTGTTGTAAATTTTCAAGGTCCCGTTTCGTCAAGGTGAAGAAGTGGTTATCTGTATATGTTGTCAATGAAGGTTCTTCTTGAATAATCTCTTGTCGTAATGGAATATCGCTATTCACTTTAATCATAATATGCTCGTTATATTTATCATAACTATCATCAGATGTACTATTATCGTCCCCTGACGTAGATGTGTATATAGTAGGTTCATCGATGTTAGCTGCTGAAAAGCTAGGTATAGCTTGTTCTATATTTGATATATCTGAATACATATATTATATTATAATAATTTTTTTATATATTGCCTCAATGTTATTTGGTGCAATAGCTGCTATTGGACAAAAAAATTTAAAAAGATTAATCGCATATAGTTCAAT